>OLQE01000119.1_pt1 | contig 69003 bp, 67 predicted proteins | sample 1643161 | NCBI WGS metagenome assembly OLQE01 (sample SAMEA3136650, study PRJEB25190) | human gut metagenome
TGACGGGCATAGTTTGGAAGCAGTAATGGAGATACTTTATCGGTCTCTGCCCCTGCTGCTTTTAACTCTTTCTCATATGCGTAAATATGATCCAGGTTCATTTCCCCAAGCTCTACCTCTTTGCATTTTGCAGCTGCCTTTTTACCGGCATTTCTTCCGAATACGATTACGTCCAGAAGAGAGTTGCCCATCAGTCTGTTTCTTCCATGGATTCCGCCTGCAGCTTCTCCTGCAACCAGAAGGTTCGGGATTTCTTTGGTAAATCCGTCTCCATCGATTTCCAGACCACCGTTCTGGTAGTGAAGAGTAGGATAGATCACGATCGGCACTTTTCTCATGTCAACGCCGTAGTTCATGTACATACGGAACATTGCCGGGATTCTCTTCTCAATAGTTCCCTCTCCTCCAAGGATCTCAATCATCGGAGTATCCAGCCATACACCTTTCAGTCCGCCAGGAACCTCTACGCCACGACCTTCCTCACACTCACGGATAACACCGGAAGCATTGACGTCACGGGTTTCCAGAGGGTGAATATAGGCTTCTCCGTTTGCATTTACAAGCTGCGCGCCAACGGAACGAACTTTCTCTGTTACCAGTGCGCCGAGGATCTGGGACGGATAAATGGCTCCAGTCGGATGGTACTGGATGGAATCCTGATAAAGAAGGCCTGCGCCTGCCCGGTAACCAAGTACCAGTCCGTCTGCGGTTGCACCGTAGTGGTTGGAGGTCGGGAAGCCCTGGTAATGCATTCTTCCTGCGCCGCCGGTTGCGATGACAACGGTCTTTGCTCTTGCAACGGAGTAGTCACCGGTCTCCATGTTCAGAAGAACCGCACCGGCTACCTGGCCTTTTTCGTCCTTCAGAAGCTCGACAGCGGAAGTAAACTCAACCACCGGAATGCCAAGGTTGATGACCTCGTCACGGATGGTACGCATGATCTCAGATCCGGAATAGTCTTTTGCAGCGTGCATTCTCTTTCTGGAGGTTCCGCCGCCGTGAGTTGTGATCATGGTACCGTCTTCTGCTTTATCAAACTCAACGCCGAGCCCGTTCAGCCATTTGATGGCATCCGGAGCTTCCATAACCAGTCTCTTTACGAGTTCCGGTTTTGCTGCGAAGTGGCCGCCGCCGAAGCAGTCCAGATAATGCTGTACCGGAGAATCATTCTCCTTGTCAGCTGCCTGGATGCCGCCCTCTGCCATCATGGTATTGGCATCACCGATACGAAGCTTCGTGACGATCATAACATCAGCGCCTGCATTGTGGGCCTCAATGGCACAGGAAGAGCCTGCTCCGCCGCCGCCGATCACCAGCACATCCACGTCATAATCGATTTTTGTAAGATCGATTTTCTCATTCATCAGACGGCTGGTGGAATGAAGCATTTCTGCCAGCTCCAACGGAGCCTTCTGACCTTTATTCGGACCTACTTTGATCTCTGCAAAAGCGTCCGGGTTATAATCCGGATGGAATTTCTCAAGAAGAGCGTCCTTCTCCTCAGCGGTGAGACGTCTCGGCTCTGTTGCCATACGCTCCGCTCTTGTAGCCTCTACCTTTTTGATGGATTCCATCATATTTTCTGGATATGGTGCATACATGGTCTTACGCCCTCCTTATTTCTCAATCTCTCTGCTGTTGTAAAGTTCCTGCATTTCTGTGATCGGTTTCTGCATGATCTGCTCGATCAGATCGTCATACTTGCCTTCGTGGATCTCTTCCACACGTTTGGTCAGATGTTTTGCTTCCGGAGCAATGTATTTTCCGGTCAGACGTCTGGCCAGAAGGCCTACCATCGGATGGGAAATTCCAGCCGGGCAGCGCACGGAACAGCAGCCGCAGCTTACGCAGTCGAAGGAAGCCTCCGCACATTTCTCAAGCTCACCTCTCTGGGCGTATGCGATATACTGCATAACGTTCAGATCCTGGGTGCAGGCTTTGGTACAGGCATTACAGCCGATGCAGCTGTAGATCTCCGGATAGAGTTCCATCATCACCTGCTGGTTGGGTTTCAGATCTTCGATATTGTAAGTTCTCTTGTCGGTGGGGAAGAAGGGAATGCTTGCCACATACATGCCTTCCTGTACCTGGGTCTGACAGGCCAGACAGGTTTTCAGCTCATTTTCTCCCTTGATGCGGTAGATCGTTGCACAGGCGCCGCAGAAGCCGTGACGGCAGCCGCAGCCTCTCTTTAAGGTGTATCCGGCATACTCCATGGCGGTCATGATGGTGAGATCTGCGGGAACACTGTATTTTTTACCGAAAAAATATACGTTTACCATATTATTTTCCATTTTGGGTTCCAGTCCTTTCTATATCAATACTCATTCGGAAGCTCGTCCAGCTGATCGAAACGGAATACGGGGCCATCTTTGCAGACATATTTGGAGCCTACATTGCAGCGGCCGCATTTTCCGATACCGCATTTCATACGGAGCTCCAGTGTGGTGTATACCTGCTCCTCGGAGAAGCCCATCTCTTTTAAACCGGCCAGCACGAATTTGATCATGATTGGCGGTCCGCAGAGAAGTGCGGTCTTGTCTGTGGAGAAACCGATCTCCTTTAAATAGGAAGGAACGAAACCGACATGACCATCCCAGCCTTCCTGTTCCCGGTCGATAGTCAGATAGACATTGACGCCCGGAGCTTTCTGCCAGACTTCCTGGATCTCTTTTAACTGAACCAGGTCATCTGCGGAACGGGAACCGTAGAGGATATCCACCGTACCATAATTTTCCCGGTTATGAAGCACATAGTTGATCACGGAACGAAGCGGAGCAAGACCGATACCACCGGCGATGAAGAGAAGGTTCTGCCCTTTCAGTTCTGTCTCCACCGGGAAATGATTTCCGTAAGGTCCGCGGACAGTTATCTCATCACCCACATTCAGGCTGTGAAGATAATCCGTCAGTTTTCCGCATTTTTTGATACTGAACTCCTGGTACTCTTTTACGGTCGGAGAAGAAGTGATGGAAAACATTCCTTCGCTGACACCCGGTACGCAGATCATCGCGCACTGACCAGGCATATGCTCAAAAAGCTTGCCTCCCTCCGGTGCTTCCACACGGAAGGTCTTGACATCCGGAGTTTCCTGACGGATGTCTGTGATCACGCCGACCTTCGGGATCAGGGTGTCCAGGGTATAATTTTTGTGACAGGTACATTCACTCATTCTTTGGCACCTCCCTGTTTTTCAAAGGCCTTGATGACCTTTACGATATTTAAGGATGAAGGACATTTTTCCACGCAGCGGCCACAGCCTACGCAGGAATACATGCCGTCATTGTTTGCCGGGAAATACACCAGCTTATGCATGAAACGCTGACGGAAACGCTGCATCTGGCTGTTTCTGTTGTTTCCGTGAGCCATCATCGTGAAATCGGAATACATACAGGAGTCCCAGCAGCGGTAACGCTGGATCCCATGTCCGGTATCATAATCTTTGATATCATAGCACTGGCAGGTCGGGCACACAAAGGTACAGGTGCCGCAGGCCAGACAGGGATGGTAAAGCTCCTCCCAGACCGGAGAATTGAATTTTTCCATAAGGGCGTCTCCGTTCCAGCCTTCCAGGGAAAGATGGGTGTAGGGAAGCTTCTCCACGATGGCGCGGACAGTCTCTTTCTGAGCCTCCACCTTTGCTTCGTCTGTGTTCTCTGCCTCTGTGAGAACATCTTTCACAGCTTCCAGAAGAGCCGTTCCTTTTTCCGTAACGGCTTTGAGATAGAGAGTATCCTCAACAAACCAGGCAGCCACATCCACAAGACCTTCTGCTGCCGTCTCCGGCTCGGTGCAGTCCACGCCGAAGACCTTACAGAAACAGGTCTCCTCGGGTTCGCCGCAGGCCAGGGAAACGATGGTTCCGTGCTCTCTTCTGGCTGCATAGAAGGTATCCACCGGATCTGCCAGGAAGACTTTATCCAGTACCTGAACGCCCTTCACATCACAGGGACGCATGCCGAATACCACGAATTTCTGCTCCTGAAGCTTCTCGGGCTCGATGGTGATCTTGCGGTCCTTCTCTACGCAGGTATAGAGGTTCTCACTCTGAGGAAAAAATACATCTTTGGGGGATTTGACTGTCTTGAGCACAGTCAGATCCGTCTCAAGCTCTTCACGGTAGGGGGCGAAATTCACCTGCTCGCCGATCTTCTCCGGAAGGAACAGTTCCTGATTTTTCGCGATCTCACGGTAAAGGGTCTGAAGGTTTTCTTTTGCGATCTTATACATCCGTTATCCCCTTTCTCCCACAATGCTGGGCTCTACATCTTCTGTGGTGTAAGAGGTCAGAGGCATCGGACTTACCGCATCCTCTCCTGCCTGATACTCGCCATAGAAATTGTCGATATCCTTGATAAATTTCCGGTTAAAGAGATGAAGGGGAATACCCTGGGGACAAACACGGCTGCACTCACCACAGTCCGTACAGCGGCCAGCCACATGGAAAGCGCGGATGATGTGGAACATCTTCTCCTCGAAGGAGTCCACATTTGCCTTCTGGGCACTGTCAAACTTGTCGCTGTCGAAGACACATTTCCGGCAGCTGCAGGCAGGACAGACGTTCCGGCAGGCATTGCAGCGGATACATTTGCTGAGTTCCTTCTGGAAGAAAGCAAACTTCTCAGCCGGGCTCATAGCCTCGATCTTCTCGATCTCTGCGAAACGGTCTGCATCCTTTGTATCCTTGGACTCGCCGATTTCCTCGTCGAAGATCTTGTGCTCTTTGCCTTTACAGGTATGGCATCTTCCCAGCATGGCATCTTTATAAGAAACCTCTTTTTCTCCGTAAAGAGTCTCTACGGTAAGGCTCTCACACTCGTCAGAAAGTTCAGCGCCTGTAATTTTCTGGATGCCTTTGACTCCCTGAGCCTTGATCTTCTCGATGTCGAGCTTTCCTTTGCAGCCAACACCAATGATGTAAGCCTTGTCCCGGTCTACCCGATGCTCTTTGAGCAGCTGATTGAAGCTGTAGGTATCACAGGGTTTCAGGAAGACCAGGGTCTTTCCTTCCTTCTTGGATGCCTCGATCATATATTTGCTTAAGTTGGCTCCGCAGAAGCCATTATATACGAAATCTTTTAAGTCTTCTTCGTTCTCGAAGTAAGCCGGTTCCGGATTGTAGGGCAGGTCTCCGGCTTTCCATCCCAGCACACGAACTACGGTGCCGTCGCCAAGAAGCTCTTTTGCGCGTTCGATCAGTTCCTGCATCTTAAATCCTCCAGTCTTACATTCTTTCCGAGAGAACGTACCTTTTCCACAAACTCGTTCATGGTCTGGGAAAAATTCACGCCCTCAGCGGCGGATACCCATTCCACACGGGTACGGCCATTTTCCACGCCGATGAAGTCCAGCATGGAGAACAGAAGGGTCATACGTCTTCTCGCATAATAGTTTCCTGTGGTGTAATGGCAGTCACCGGGGTGGCAGCCGCACAGGATCACGCCGTCCGCACCTTTCTCAAAGGCCCGGAGGATGAACATGGGGTTGACACGGCAGGAACAGGGTACACGGATGATCTTTACGTCTGCCGGATAGGAGAGACGGCTGCTTCCTGCCAGATCGGCTCCTGCGTAACTACACCAGTTACAGCAGAACGCCACAATTTTCGGTCTGAATTCTTCGTTTGATTCTATCGACATATCGCATCCACCTCCGCAATAATCTGTCTGTTGGAGAAGCCCTGAAGGTCCATGGCTCCGGACGGGCAGGCCACTGTGCAGGCACCGCAGCCCTGGCAGAGTGCGCTGTTGACTGCTGCCACACGGCGAACCTCACGGATTCCGTGGTCGTTGACTTCTTTTTCCTCATAGGAGATTGCTCCATAGGGGCATACGTTTGCACAGGTAGAGCAGCCGTTGCAGAGCAGCTGATCCGGTTTTGCTGTGCATGCGTTGGTGCGGAGCTTATCCTTGGCGAGAAGGCCAATGGCTTTGACTGCTGCCGCGCCGGCCTGGGCTACGGTCTCCGGGATATCCTTCGGTCCCTGGCAGACACCGGAAAGGAACACACCGGCGGTGGGGGACTCTACAGGACGAAGCTTCGGATGAGCCTCTGTGAGGAAATTGTTATTGTCGATGCTGGCAGTCAGCATGGTTGCCAGTTTTCTCACGGAAGGATCCGGCTCGATCGCTGTGGCAAGAACGACCATATCTGCATTCATCAGGATCTGCTTATTATCCAGAAGATCCACACCCTGAACGAGAAGCTGTCCATCCGGCTGCGGGATAACTTTTCCTACCTGGCCTTTGATGTAGTTGACATGATACTCTTCCACCGCTCTCCGGTAAAACTCATCAAAGTTTTTACCAGGTGTACGCACATCAATATAGAAAACGGTCACATTGACATCCGGATATTTGTCACGGATCAGCATGGCATGCTTTGCTGTATACATACAGCAGATCTTGGAACAATAACTCTTTCCTCTGCTGTCTGCACAACGGCTTCCCACACACTGAATGAAAACCATATTTTTCGGTGCTTTTCCATCGGAAAGACGCTCCAGATGACCTTTGGTCGGGCCGGCTGCGTTCATGATACGCTCAAGCTCCAGGGACGTGATGACATCTTTACTCTGGCTGTAAGCATACTCATCGTACTTATCCAGCTTGATCGTGTCGAAACCGGTGGCCACAACGATGGCTCCGTACTTCTCACTGATGATCTCATCCTTCTGGTCGTAGTCGATGGCTCCGGCCTGGCAGACCTTGGAGCAGACGCCACATTTTCCGGTCTTAAATTTGATACAATTCTCACGGTCGATGACAGGAACATTCGGGATGGCCTGGGCGAAGGGAGTGTAGATGGCCGTACGGTTTCCGAGACCTCTGTTGAACTCGCTGGGGATCTTTTTGCTCGGGCATTTCTCCTGACAGACACCACAGCCCGTACACTTGCTCATATCCACGCTTCTGGCTTTTTTGCGGATCTCCACTGTGAAATCGCCGACAAAACCGGAAATCTTTTCTACCTCACTGTATGTATAAATATGAATCTTCTCATGGGCATTGGCTTCCACCATCTTCGGGGTCAGGATACAGGCGGAACAGTCCAGAGTCGGGAAGGTTTTGTCCAGCTGGGACATTCTTCCGCCGATACTCGGAGTCTTCTCCACGATATCTACCTCGTAGCCGGCATCTGCGATATCCAGAGCACTCTGAATACCTGCGATACCGCCGCCGATTACCAGGGCTCTCTTGGTTACGCGGCTCTCGCCCTCCTGAAGGGGAGCGTCCAGGTTTACCTTGGCAACTGCTGCCCTGGCCAGAATCACGGCCTTCTTGGTAGCCTCTTCCATATCCTTGTGAATCCAGGAACACTGCTCACGGATGTTTGCCACTTCCAGCATGTAGGGGTTCAGGCCGGCTTTTGCCACAGCCTTACGGAAGGTGGCTTCATGCATACGCGGGGAACAGGAACAGACAACGACGCCTGTCAGTTCTTTCTCCCTGATGGCCTGGATGATCTTCTCCTGTCCGGCCTCGGAGCACATATACTGATAATCTTCTGCATGGACCACGCCAGGCTCCTGGCTGATGACTTCCACGACTTTTTTCACATCTACCGTTGCGGCGATATTGCTTCCGCAATGACAGACAAAAACTCCTATTCTCTGCATTTTCTCACCTCCTGTATCGTCTGAATGCACTTACCAGAAGCTGCTGGGGCAGTTCCGGATCAAGGAGTGACGGAATCTCATCCGGGCTCAGATAATTGCCGCCTTTTTCCCTCTCCACGATCTGTCTTGCAGCATCAATGAGTTTTCCGGGTTTTACATCTCTCGGGCAGCGCTCCACACAGGCAAAGCAGGAAAGGCATTTCCAGAGAGACTTGGACTGTACCAGTGACTCGATATCGTCACGGAGTACATAGGAGACAAACTGATGGGGTTTGATATCCATTTCGTTGAAGGACGGACAGGATGCGGAGCATTTGCCGCACTTCATGCATTTATAAGGATCGACTCCGCTGATTTCACGGATCTCTTCCGCTCTGTTTTTATCGCTCACGCTTCTGTCACCTCCTCTTTCACGCCGAGAGCCTCAGCAAGAAGCTCGGTGAAATAATAGATCGGTGTTCCGTTTACTGTGCTCTTCTTCAGATTGTACATGCAGAGGGGACAGGCTGTGATCAGCATGTCTGCGCCAAAGCCTTCTGCGCTCTCAAGGATCTTATCGCACATATTTTTGGACATTTCTTTTTCTTTCAGGGAAATATAACCGCCGCAGCACTCATTCCGATAGGGATAGATCACCGGCTCACCGCCTAACGCGCGAATCAGATCCTCCATGATCTTCGGATTCTCCGGATCATCAAACTGAAGGATCTTTCCGGGGCGGAGAAGCAGGCAGCCATAGTAGGCGCCGATCTTCTTTCCTTTGAAAGGATTGACGACTTTCTCTTTTACCTTGTCAAAACCGACGCGGTCTCTTAACACTTCCAGGAAGTGAAGAACCTCTGTCTCACCTTCGTAGGGTGTATCCAGTTTCATGTAATTATTTGCCCGGGTCCGGATGTCTTCCACGTTCTTCATATCGTCGTTGACACGTTTCAGCACATGATGACAGGCGGAACAGACCGTGATGAGGTCCTGGCCTTTTTCCTTGGCCGCGTTGAGAGCACGGACGGAAGAAAGCTTTGTGGCGATCTCGTCGCTGCCTAAGGGATAAACGCCTCCGCAGCACTGCCAGTCTTCGATTTCTTCCAGCTCAAAACCCAGCGCCCTGGCGGAAACTCTGGCATAAGCATCCAGATCTTTCGCCTTGTTCTTCAGGGTACACCCTGGATAATAACTGTACTTCATGGTTTCCGTTGTCCTTTCTTTCTCTTAAAACCGCGGAGCTTTTTCTCCGCGGTTTCTGGAAGGTTCTGCCTCTTCTGTACAAACAGCAGAAGCCTTTTTGTCTTTACAGCTCAATCTGAGAAATTACTTCTTTCAGAGAGTTTGCGCTCTTCTGGAGTTTTGCAACCTCTTCATCCGTAAGCTTTAAGGGGACCTTTCCCTGTACGCCGTTCGGTCCTACCAGCGTCAGTGTGCTGATAGCAACATCCTCGATGCCGTACTCGCCATGCATAACGGAAGAAACGGTAGCGATGGAATCGTAGGCGGAAAGAAGCATACCGCAGAGTTTGCATACAGCGACAGATACCGCATAGAAGGTTGCTCCTTTCTTTGCAATAACAATTCCGCCGGATTTGTGTACATACTCTTCCATTCCTGCTTTATCAAGAGGTTTCGGCTCTTTTCCGAGATGTCTCATCATCTCCGCATAATCATCCAGGCTTGCTCCGGAAACATCCGCGCAGGACCAGGGAACAAAGGAGGTATCTCCATGCTCACCGAATACATAGGCGTGAATATTTTTCTGAGCCACCTCGAAATGCTCGGAAAGACCGAAACGAAGTCTTGCCGTATCAAGCAGCGTACCGGAACCAATGATCTGATTCTCCGGAAGACCAGAAATCTTTGTGAATACATAGGTCATGATATCCACCGGATTGCTGACAATGATGTAGAGGGCATTCGGAGCCTCCTTCACGATCTGAGGAGTAATGCTCTTTAAGATATTCACATTGGTCTGGGTCAGCTCGATTCGGGTCTGGCCAGGTTTTCTGGCGATTCCGGAAGTGATGATGACGATATCGGAATCTTTTGCATCTTCATAATCTCCAGCCACAACAGAAATGGGATCACGGAAACAGGTACCCTGGACGATATCCATCACCTCTCCCTCTACCTTTTCTTTGTTGATGTCAATCAGAACGATTTCTGATGCAATGTTGTTGTTGGAAAGATTGTACGCGATGGTAGATCCAACGCTTCCGGCTCCGATAATGGTAATTTTGCTGCTCATAGGCACTCCTTTCTCTTTACATTGTTATTTTTTTAACAATACAGGCATATACATCCGCTCTTTACCTTTTTCAGAAAGCGTTTCCTTTCTGAACATCCTTGATGAAACTGAAAACTTTTACTTCTGGACATGGGTCATAAAGAAACAGTGTAAGACAGATCTGCTGTTTGAATGCAGACCTTATAAAGAGAGACACTCTCTGTGCAATTCTTCATGACTCGTAAAGAATTCGCCTTATATAAGCAGGTCTCCTGGCTTCGGCCCTGTGCTTTCTGATCCCTTCCCGCTCATGCAGTGGCGGCCTTACAGCCATTCAGAAAGCGAAACCTTCACAGTGACGGCATCGCATAAGCTTCTCACTTATTTCCCTATTATCCTTTCCATGACGAAAGGCACTTATATAAAATGTCTGAGAAAAATTTCTTTGTTATTATATGATATTGATATTTTTTTGTCAATGCTTTTTGCAAGAAAGACACGATTTTTGTATGGATTTTAATCCACTGCCTGCTCCATCTCTTCTTTTATGCGGGATAAAATATGCCCCATGACATAGAAGGCCGTTTCAAACCGGAGATAATCCAGCGTATTGTCATCCCACATAAATTTCAGTGTGGCCGGAAATTCTTCATCCGAATGCCAGAACTGAAAGATCACGGGAAGGAAATCAAAAACCGGCAGTCTTGCCGCTGCATCTCCGGGGTATTCTCTGATCCCGCCCAGGGCTTCCAGTGCCCTCTGGAGCTTTCCCGTATCCTGATCGAAGCTTTTTTCATAGGAAGCATAAAGCCCTGCTCCCGGTGCAGCCGCATAACGGGTGGATTTCATCCGGTCGATGGTATGGAAATTTCCGGAAAGATGGCAATCCTCTTTGGAGCAGCAAAGCACATCCAGGATGGACAGTGTCTCCTCAAAGCCTGCCGCCACAGGCACAAAACCGATTTTTTCTGACCGGTTCCTGTTCCACTCGATTTTTCCGTTTTTCCGGTTGATGCGGTAATCTCTTCCCACAAAGCGAAGATACAAAAAGGCTTCGTCCGCCTCCAGCTGAAATTTCCGGATCATCTTTTCCTGATCGTAGGCAAGAAAGCGCTGTTCTGCATCTTCTCTTGTTTTATCGTAGTTTGTTTTCTTTTCTCCCATGCTGTTCTCCTACTCCGTTTCTGTTTCGGTTTCGGTCTCTGTTTCCATCTCCGCCAAGTTTCCAGCGGCATCCACGCCATAGATAAACTGCTGGAGGTAACTGCTGTTTGCGGTAAGATCCGGGATCAAAACCTCCATGCCGGGTGCCAGCGTCACACAGTTATACGTTCCGTCCACCGGAATGCGGTAGCTTTCCAGTCCTTCTATGCTGCCGGTAAGCACGGTATAAATATAGCCTGCGACCTGACCGATGGAAAGGTCGGTTGTAAAGTTCGGAAAGATCTTGTAAGCCAGCCGGACGAGGTTAAACACGTTCATCTTTTTTGCTTTTTCATAGGCTGCCGTCAGAACCTTTCTCTGGCGTTCTGTCCGCTCCCAGTCGGAATTTCCGATAAAACGTGTCCTGGAATATGCCAGAAGCTGCGCCGGCGTCATGGAATTCCTGCCTTCCTTCAGTTCCCAGCCGGTCTCATCCGTCTCGGAAAGATCGGAATGTTCATTCAGATAGTTTGCCTCCGTCGCATTGAGTTCAATGTCCAGATCCCCGAGAACAGAAAGCGCCTCCATAAAGCCGTCAAAATCCACTTCGATATTTCCGTCAATGTGAATGCCTAAATTTTCTTCAATGACTTCATCCAGCAGTTCCATGCCGCCAAACTGATAAGCTGCATTGATCCGGTTGTCTTTGTAGCCGGGGATCGGCACATAAAGGTCTCTCATGATCGAGGTCAGAACGATCTTTCTTTTTTCTTTGTTGACGCTGCAGATGATAATGGAGTCCGAACGCTGGCGGTCCTGCCCTTCCCGGCGGTCCTGTCCGATGAGAAGAAGATTGGAAACATCCTCATCTTCCATAACCTGAATGTCCGCATTTCCCCAGTCGATCGAATCCGCATCGAGGCCGTCCACACCGTCAGCTTCTGCTTTTTCCACATTTTCCAGAAGTTCCAGATCTTTTTGACTGTAAACGGTTTCCGCTTCTGTCTCTGTTTCGGTTTCCTCCGCACAGACAAAGGAACTGCCGCAAAAGCCCTGACTTACGGTCCCTGAAAAACAGGCTGCTGCAAGAAAGGCTGCACACACTTTTTTCCATCTTCTGTTGTTTCTCATCGGTATCCTCCTGTATTCTTTTTCTTTTTGTAACTGTTCAAGACGTTCAAAACAACAGGCCACAGACCCGCGCATTGCATGCGCTCTCGCTGCATTCGCAGCTTTTGTCTGAGGCTAATGGGCGTTCCGCCCATTCCGAAATAAAAAATTCATCCTATTGCAAACAAGTTTGCATAGTCTGATTTTTCATTTCGCTGATGTTCTGAACTGTTATCGTCCATTATAATATATGGATTTTTTCTTGTCCATCAAAAAAGAAGACTGACGGTGCCTGGTTTCAGGCACTGTGCAGTCTCCTTTTTCATACAGATCAAGTCCTATTCCGATTTTTTGAAGCGGGCAAAAAAGCCTTTTTTCTCATAGGGCTTTCTGGTAATGCCCGTCACGGTATAACCGGTCTTGTCAATGACTTCACGGATCTTTTCATCCGGAATGTCTTCTTCTGTCACGATCACGGTCTTACCTGCTCCATGGGAAGAAGAAACCTTTTTTACCGGAAAAGCGGTACGTACCGCATCATTTACGTGGCTCTCACACATGCCGCACATCATTCCGTCTACACCAACTGTGATTTCCTGCATTTTTCTGTTCCTCCTCTTTTGGCTCCATTCAGTCCAGTACCTTGTAACCTGCGTCTTCTACTGCTTTTTTCAGCACTTCTGCCGGTACCTCTTTGGAAAGGGTTACAACAGCAGTTCCTTTCTCGTGGCTTACCTCGGCAGCGGTTACGCCGTCGATCTCCTCCAGAACTTTTTTCACTCTGGCCTCGCAGTGCGGGCACATCATTCCTTCTACCTTCAGTGTCATTTTCTCACCTCCTTTATATGAAGCGGCAGTGCCGCCGTTTTCTTTGGTTTTCAAATGCTCCGTAAGAAGCGGTGCACTTCCAAGTGCGTCTTTTCTCTTTTTGTCCCGGCTGGCATCTCCCATTTTGAAAAGGTTCAGCCGCAGGGCATTTGTCACTACGCAGAAACTGGAAAGGCTCATAGCCGCAGCCCCGAACATGGGATTTAAGGTCCAGCCAAAGAGCGGGATCCAGACACCAGCTGCCAGCGGGATGCCAATGATATTGTAAATAAAAGCCCAGAACAGGTTTTCATGGATATTCCGGAGCGTCGCCCGGCTTAAGCGGATAGCCGCCGGCACATCAGAAAGCCGGCTCTTCATCAGAACGATATCCGCCGCATCAATGGCGATATCTGTTCCGGCTCCGATGGCAATGCCGATATCAGCCCGCGTAAGAGCCGGTGCATCATTGATGCCGTCTCCTACCATGGCAACCCGGCCTTTTTTCTTCAATTCGCTGATGACTGCTTCCTTGCCATCGGGCAAAACGCCTGCCACCACTTCGTCCACACCGGCTTTTTTCCCGATTGCCCTAGCGGTCCTTTCGTTATCACCTGTCAGCATCACCACATGAATGCCCATATCCTTCAGTTCCCGGATGGCTCTCGGGCTGTCTTCCTTGAGGACATCTGCCACAGCGATGATCCCCAGCATCTTTCCGTCTTCTGCAAAGAAAAGCGGTGTCTTTCCTTCTTCGGAAAGAGCTGCGGCCTGTTCAGAAAAAGTGGCTGAAACAGCTGTCTTACTGCTGATAAAAGAAAGATTGCCTCCTGCCAGCCTTTTTCCGTTGAGACTTCCGGTAAGACCATTTCCAGGAACCGCCTGGAAATCCGTAAGCTCCTGTTCGGAAAGCTGCCGCTCTTTTGCCAGTTCCAGAATGGCTTTTGCCAGAGGATGTTCACTTTTCTTTTCCAAAGCATACGCTTTTTCAAGAAGTTCTTCTTCCGTATACCCTGCCGCCGGAAGGATATCTGTCACCTTCGGTTCTCCGCTTGTGATGGTTCCGGTCTTATCAAGAGCCACGATCTGGAGCTTTCCTGTCTCTTCCAGAGAGACGGCCGTCTTAAACATAGTTCCATGTCTGGCCCCCATACCGTTTCCTACCATGATCGCCACCGGTGTTGCCAGTCCCAGCGCACAGGGACAGCTGATCACAAGAACAGAAATGCCTCTTGCCAGTGCAAAACCGATCTCTTTACCTGCCAGCAGCCATACCACGATGGTAAGCAGTGCAATGGTGATGACCGTCGGAACAAAGACGCCGGAAACCCGGTCTGCCACCTTTGCGATCGGTGCTTTCGTTGCTGCCGCATCGCTTACCATCCGGATGATCTGGGAAAGTGTCGTATCTTCACCGACACGGGTCGCTTCGCAGACCAGATAACCGGACTGGTTCAGGGTCGCTGCGGACACGGTATCCCCGGGAGCCTTGTCTGCCGGGATGCTCTCTCCGGTCAGAGCTGCTTCGTTGACGGCACTGCTTCCCTCCCGCACGATACCATCCACCGGTATATTTTCCCCTGGGCGTACCACGAAGAGATCCCCGATCCGGACCTGCTCAATGGGCACTTCTTTTTCCACACCGTCTTTTCTTATCACTGCTGTCTTCGGTGCCAGCTTCATCAGGCTCTTGAGGGCGTCTGTCGTTTTTCCTTTTGAACGGGCTTCCAGCATTTTTCCGACTGTGATCAGTGTCAGGATCATCGCCGCAGACTCAAAGTAAAACTCATGCATGTAACGCATGACGGCATCCGTATCGCCACGAACCTGCGCCCCGGTCATGGCAAAGAGTGCATATACACTGTATACAAAGGACGCGGTAGAACCAAGTGCCACAAGCGTATCCATATTCGGTGCCCGGTGTGCCAGACTCCTGAAACCGCTGACAAAGAACTTCTGGTTCACCACCATGACTGCTATGGTAAGGAGCAGCTGTACCAGCCCCATGGCGATATGATTTCCATCAAAGAAAGGCGGCAAAGGCCAGTCCCACATCATATGACCCATGGAAAAATACATCAGCGGAAGCAGAAGGCAGACGGAAACAAGAAGTCTTTTTTTCATCTTTGGTGTCTCCGTATCCTTCAGCATGGACTCGTATTCTGAAGCTCCGCTTCCTTTTTTTCCCTCCGTACCCTTTAAGGCTGCGCCGTAGCCGGCCTCCGTCACGGCTGCAATGACTGCTTCCGGAGAAGCACTTCCTTCCACTCCCATGGAATTGGTCAGAAGGCTCACCGAGCAGGAAGTCACACCCGGGACTTTGGATACCGCTTTCTCTACCCGGGCACTGCAGGCGGCGCAGCTCATACCGGTCACATTGTATTGTTCCATCTGAAATCTCTCCTTTCCGCCAGCAAGGACGAATTTTCACCATCCTGCCACTCTGCTGCAAAACACCTTCACAGGGATCACTTCATCAGCTTCTGTAAGGTCATCACCAGCTCATCGATGACTTCATCATTCCCTTCCCGGATGTTGTCCGCCACACAGGTTCGGATATGATCTGCCAGAAGTACCTTGTTAAAGCTGTTCAACGCCGCATTGACTGCGGCCACCTGAGTGAGAATATCGGTGCAGTAAGCATTTTTCTCCAGCATATTCTGGATCCCGCGCACCTGACCCTCGATCCGTTTCAGCCGGTTCATCAGATCTCTGTACTCTTTATCGGTCCGCACCTTTGTTTTCCCACCGGTCAGTTCACAGCAACAGCAGTGTTCTTTTCTTTCCTTCTGTTTTTCTTCTGTCATTTTTTCTCCTCCCTGATACCCCTCACCGGTATTTTTCGTTTGCATTATATACCCTATATGGGTATTTTGTCAAGCTGGAAACATGAAAATTTTTCTGTACTCCGGCAGTTGATGGAACTTTCCTCCCATGGTATGATGTCCCTGTTACCACCTTTTATCTTCGACAGAAACGGAGTTTTTTATGAATTTACCTACGATATCCCCTTCTCTTCCCGCCTCTGCATCCACTCAGCCGCTTCTTCGCTGTTGTCTGACCTCTGTTCAGCCGCTTTTGGATGAAAAGTTATATGAAAAAGCATTTTCTTTTCTTCCCGCTGACGGATGCTGGGCACTTCGAAAAAAGAAGCTTCTCCGGCTTCAGAAACCGGAGGATCGCGCACTTACCCTCGCCGCCGGTCTGCTGGCCCGTCTGGCCTTTCTGAAAATGGATGTGAACTTTTCGCTCCTTTCCATTGAGAAAAACGGAAAACCGGCAATCCTGGACGAGCGGCATTTTTTCAATCTTTCGCACAGCGGCAGTTATGCAGCCTGCGTTTACGGCACGTATCCCTGCGGCATCGATATCCAGAAACACACGCCTGACCGTTTTCATGTAGCAGAGCGCTGCTTTACCCCTCTGGAACAAAAAAAGATCCGTGAAGAAGGAGCGCAATGCTTCACACGGATCTGGACTGTAAAAGAAAGTTATCTGAAATATACCGGTCAGGGAATCCGGATCCCATTAAATTCCATTGAGGTCCTCCCCGGAAGGCTGCAGCAGAAAACCGATGAAAATCCGGCTTCCCGGGAAATCCTGTCCGAAGCGGAAACGCAGATTTTTTCTGCCGAAAGCTCTTCGTCTCCGGAACGCTCTCCCTTGCCGGTTTTTGTCCGGGAATTTGCCTTAAACGACTACTGGCTCGCACTCACTTCCCCTGTGCAGACAAAACAGTCTCCCGTTCTGCTTTCCATCGAAGAGCTGCTGTCCGTCTGAGCATCCCCTTTGTCAAAACAGATCCAGCATGTTATCCAGATAGATCTTTTCCCGTACATGCAGCTGATATTCCGGTCTGGTCATATAGTAAAGCAGAAATTCCAGGATCAAAGCACTGCCAAGCCCCCGGCCTTCGATCTTAAAATTGGAAAATCCCCTGGGCAGATACCGCGTCTGGATCTCTTCTATGCCGATAAAGCCCGGATTTTCCATCGCTTTGGAAAAACGGTACCCTTCTTCTGCATCCGGAGCCGTGCAGACATGCTCTGTACCGCCTTCTCCGAGATTTTTCCGGCTGACTGCTTCGTAGCAGGCTTTTCTGTCTTTACAGCCAAACCAGCAGCACTCATTACAGAGAAATTCCACTTTCTCTTTCTGCTGTTTGTTCAGCCGGTCAAACAGTTCCTGCTTTTTATTCAGCCGGAAATCCGGCACCACATAGCGAAACGCTTCTCTGTCCAGTTCCTTCTGAAGCTGCCGGAAATCCGTCAGGACCTTCGTCGTGGAAGAAACAAAATAAAGATCCGGAAACCTCTTTTTCAGATACGCCAGCAAGAGATCAGAAGAAACGATCACTCCGTTCTGTAAAACGCCGCCTTTTTCTGCCAATGCACACAGGGCATTGCATTTCTTATCCGCCAGGTGTTCCTCCCGCAGCAGCGAATTGCTGAAGGTCAGTCTGGCTGAGATCCCGTATTCTCTCATAAGCGCCAACACCTCCCGCGGCTCTGCCTCTCCGAAGGAAGTCCTTCCCCCACCCCAGATACAGTCAGCGGGAGCCCCGTAGATGGAGCCGATCTCACACCAATCGTAAAAATATTCCCGGTGTTCACGGAACAAAGGCAAAAACAGGCGGTACAGCTCATAAAATTCAAACAGTCCCGGCAGATGATAATAGGCTTTTCTCATAATGCTTTCTCCTTGTCATGAAAAAAGGGCATAAAAATCCTCCGGCCTTTAAGCCGGAGGAACAGATATCAGATTTGATCACTCTGTTGCTGTTACAGAAGTGATGTGCGGGTTTACGCCCTCATACCAGTACAGGAAACCTTCCATGTCGATCTTGTCACCGATCTGGAGTGCTTCTACTGCCTTGTATACATCAGAATCTTTATCGCAGAGATAAGACTCAACGGTAAAGGTGTAGGTCTCGCCGTTAGAGGAAACGTTGAAATACAGGTCGTCTCCCTGGCTTCCGGAACCGTCATAATTGTACAGGAACGGAACATCGTTTCCGTCTGCATCCTGGCCTGCTGCCTCAACGGTCATATCTTTGAAAGAAACAAACTCATTCTGATGGTCGATGAGCTCATCTTTTCCGAGAAGCTCTGTGACATCGAGCGGTTTTGCAATGTAAGAACCTTCCTCAACCTCAAAGGACTCTACATCAGAGATCTCGATCTCGCCGGACCACTCTGCTTTGTATCCGGTCACTTTGATCTTGGTTCCCGGAACCAGCTCTTTATACTGCTCCTCTGTACAGGGCATATTGTAAATGAAGTAAGCGCCATCCTTATCCTGGGTATAAAGAGTTGCCTTGTCCTCCCACCAGGACTGTTTTGCCTGAACATAGGTCTCAACAACAACCTCAGCATCGGTCTCTGCAGCCAGATACTCGTCGTGGGTCATAACGCCCTCGCCTTTTACATCGGTCTCTGCCTCGGTCTCACTCTCTGCAGCTTCGCTGACAGCCTCAGTCTCTGCTGCTGTCTCTGTGCTCTCTTCAGCCATTGCACAGCCCGGAACTGCCAGAGCCATGGAAAGTGCCATCATTAACACCAGTCTTTTTTTCATAAGTTTCTCCTTTCCGTCCGTTTGGCGAACGCGGAGGCGCCCTTCTCGGGTGTCTCTGTTATTTTAAAAATAAACTGCTCAAGGCCGGCCGTTTCCGTCCGGTCCTTTTCGTACAGCGTTTTGAAAACGCTGTACTAGTATTATACCTGATTTCTTTTTTAAATCAATGGTTTTCCTTCTGATATTTTCTTTTTTTCACCAGTTCCGCAAGAAGATACAAAAGAATCACCCCCCAGATCACTCCGAGAACCGTAAGAAGCACCACGGAAGTCTTTGGAAGCGGTCCCAGTTCCTTTTTCCCGCTGCTGCCGTCCGCCTGGATCTGATCCAGATGGCAGAGCGAGGTCACATCACTGTAAAGCTTCTCGATAAAAGCATCATCGATCTCTTTCTTTCGCCGCACTGATTTTGTCACATTTTCAATGAGCTGTCCCGCCGCATCACGAAGAGAGGCAGAGCCATTGAAAACAGCCGTGACAAAGGTATCCTCCGCATGATCGAGGAGAAGCTTTGAGGCCTGGAGCTTCACGGGATAATACGTGTTATTGTCTTCTCCCTCTCTGGAAAGATATTCCTGGTATTCCTCTGAATCCTGTGCCTTTGACGTGACCGGAACATAGCCCTCCGTCTCCGAATAGGCGATCTGTACTTCATTGCTCAGAAGATACTGTGCAAAAAGCCAGGAAGCCAGGACTTCCTGCGGATCCTTTTTATTGAATACACAGACGGAAGGCCCCTGGGAGATCATTTTCGGGTGCTCCGGATCAAACTGAGGAATCATCCGTACTTCTGTTTCAAAATCCTGCAAAGAGTCGCTGCTGATATCGACCAGCGGCGCATTGCTTCCCATCCAGGTAGCTCCCGCTGTAGAGTCAATGGCAAACACACACTGGCCTGCATTGAGGAAGTTGGCCGGATAACCGGAGATCTTGAACGTGGAAAATGCTCCCGACTCCGTATGCTCTGCGATCTGAAAGAGCAGTTCCTTTGTCGTATCATTGAAAAGACCGATCTCTCCGTCTGCAGAAGAATACGGAGCCCCTTTCTGCGCCAGCATCTCGATCATCATATTGTCCGTGGACTTATCGATAAATGGGATCATGACATCCTGTCCGTTCAACGCATAGGTTCCATCCGCATTTTTCTTTGTTGCCGCTTCGGATACTTCCCAGATAAAATCCCAGGTCAGCGTATCCGGCAGTGTATAACCCAGCTTTTCCACATACGTTTTATTCACATAACAGGCCTCTGTGGAACGCATAAAAGGAAGGGCATAATAATGGCCGTCGATGCTGCATTCAGAAAGGAACTGCGGAATGATTTCTTCCTTAGCAGGAGAATCGAAAGCCAGGCTGCTCCCTCCAAGACCATAATTCTCATCGGTCAGCAGTTCATCCAGCGGCACCACCGTGTCCTTTCCGGTCAGATATGTGGCAATGTGATCCGGATAGGTGATACAGACATTTGGGGTTGTATCCGTGGCAATGTTGGTGATAACATCATTATAAATCTTTCCGTAGTCTGTATACAGCTTCAGATTTACTGTGATGTTTGGATACATGGCTTCAAAATCGGCAATCGCCTTTTTATAGATGTCTGTCTGCGTCTTATTGGTATCGTTTTTGGCCCAGAAGGTGATTTCATGATTTTTCGCTGTATCAAAAGTATCCGGGATTACAAAGTTCTTCTCTTCCTTCGCTCCGTGGCAGCCGGTCAGAGAAAGCATGCCGGATAAAACCAGTCCGGCTGCCAGATATTTTTTCCATCTGCTTTTCATCCTTTTGTCCCTCCTCTTGATACCCCTTCCATGATCCGGCTCCGGAAGATCAGGAACAGAACGATCAACGGCAGGGAAATGACAACCACAGCTGCCATCATGGCCGGTATGTTCTCCCGGCCAAAGCCGTTTTCCCGGATCTCCTGAATACCATTGGATACCAGATAAAGATTGGGGTCATCGGTGATCAACCGCGGCCACACATAGGAATTCCAGCACTCAATGACCTTCAGGATCACAATGGTCACCATGGTAGGCTTGCAGATCGGGATCATGACCTTGCAGAGGAATTTCAGATCCGAAGTTCCGTCCACCTTCGCCGCCCGGTAAAGTTCATCCGGCACCTGCTCGAAATTTTCCTTCAGAAGATAAATATAAAAAACAGAGGTTACCGATGGAAGAATGAGTCCTGTGAAGGTGTTTCTGAGATCCAGGTTTGTGATGGTCACAAAATTGGTGATGACTACCAGCTCCGCCGGGATCATCATCAGGGAAAGAAAGAGGGTAAATACCAGATTTTTTCCCGGAAAGTTCAGTCGTGCAAACGCATAAGCCGCCAACGTAATGACCAGCATCATAACAGCTGTCGTTACCACTGTGAAAAACAGGGTATTGATGAGATATTTTGCCAGGGGCACTGCCGTAAATGCGGCCGTATAGTTTTCAAGTGTCGGTGACGTCGTAAAAAATGCGGGAATGTGCTCCGCATTATAACTGCCATAGCTTTTTACCGAAGTCAGAAGCATCCAGTAAAAAGGAAACAGGACAATGAGCGCCCAGACCGTCAGAAAAAGGTAAATGACTCCTTTTCCGAAGATCTGACGTCTTTTTTCCGACCTCTCTATTTTTTCATAATCCATTTCTCTGTCCTCATTTGCTATAGTGAACGTGTTTCCGGCTGACCAGCAGGTTGATGCAGGTAATGGTCAGAACGATGACAAATAAAATGATCGCCGCTGCGGAAGCATAGGAGGGATATCCGCCGCTGTCTCCGTAAAGCATATCGTATACATAACCTACAATGGTGTTCATGCCTGCTGCGTTCAGATTGGTTCCAAAAAGTGCCACCGCATCGCTGTAGGCCTTGAAGGCTCCGATAAAACCGGTGATCACCAGGTAAAATACCGTCGGCGAGATCATGGGAAGGGTGATCTTATAAAAGATCCGGAACCGGGAAGTCCCGTCTACCCTGGCCGCGTTGTAATACGTCTGATTGACCGATGCCAGCGCACTGGTGAGGATCAGGATCTTAAAAGGCATGACCACCCAGATCGTATATACACAAAGCACCAGCATCTTTGCCCAGTACGGACCGTCGATGAAATCCACGGATCCTCCTCCGAAGAAGTTCAGCACCAGATTGATCAGGCCATCGGTATATGCCGTCTTTTTAAAGAGGATCATAAACACCAGACCGATCGCCAGCGTGTTCGTCACATACGGCAGAAAATACACCGTCTGATAAAGCTTTCTCAACGGCTTCACAGAGCTTAAGGCCACAGAGATCAGCAATGCCAGAAGTGTGGAGACCGGCACGGTGACTGCAACCAGAAGCAGCGTGTTTTTCAATGCCTGCAGAAAATACGGATCGTGAAATACATAGGAATAGTTGTACATACCCGTTCCATAATACGTCTGGGAAGCGGAGTTATATCCTTCCTCAAAAGAATACACAAACACATCAATGAGCGGATATACCAGAAAGGCTCCCAGAAAAAGCAGTGCCGGCAGCAGATACAGCCAGCCCTTAAAGTTTCTATTTTCCATGGTTTTTCCTCCTGTCAGATCCGGATCCGTTCTTCGCTGCTGCCGTCAAAAACAAAAACCTTGGCCGGCTTTACCGCAAAACGGACCGTTTCAGCGGCGGTATCCACCTTTGTCTCCGCACTGATGATGGAACGGATCGTGGAATTTAAGGAAGCCTCATGCGTGGATACGATCGAAATATCTCTTCCCATGACCTCCACGCCTCCCAGACGGCAGATGAGAGGACCGTCTTCCTTCAGCACGAAGCCTTCCGGACGGATCCCCACAAAAACCGCTCTGTCTTTCTGTCCCGGAGCATCCAGAAGAACCGCATCACCAATACAGAGCTTTTCTTTTCTGATCTCTCCTTTCCACACATTAATGGGCGGTGTTCCAAGGAATTTTGCCACAAAAAGATTGACCGGGTCATCATAGACCTCCTGCGGTTTTCCGATCTGCTGGACAACGCCTGCTTTCATCACAACGATACGGTCCGAGATACTCATGGCTTCTTCCTGATCGTGTGTGACAAAAACGGTGGTGATCTTCGTGGCCCGCTGGATCTTCCGGATCTCTTCCCTGGTCTGAAGCCGCAATCTGGCATCCAGATTGGAAAGCGGCTCGTCCAGAAGAAGGACATGCGGAAGCTTTACCAATGCCCGTGCAATCGCCACACGCTGCTGCTGGCCTCCGGACAGTTCTCCCGGTTTCCGGTCCATCAGTTCCCGGATCTGTACCAGTGCCGCTGCATCCATGGCTCTTTTTTCCATCTCAGACTTGGAAAGCTTCTCTTTCCCCTTCAGGTTCTGCAATGGAAAGATGATGTTCTGTCTCACCGTCAGATGCGGGTAAAGCGCATAGTTCTGGAAAACCATGCCAACTCCCCTTTTTTCCGGAGGCAGCGTGGTCACATCCTTGTCTCCAAAAAGGATCCTGCCGCTGGTAGGCTTTTCCAGACCACAGATCATGTTCAGCGTGGTACTCTTTCCGCAGCCGGACGGTCCCAGAAGACCGATGAGCTCTCCATCCGGTATTTCAAAATTAAAATCCTTCACTGCCGTTACCCGGCTGCTGTTTCTCCCGCGGCCGGGGAAGCTTTTTGTCAGCTCCTGCAACTGAATCTTCATATTTCTCTTTCCTCTTATCTTTCTACTGATCTGTAATGATTATCCATAACAGTTTCATTCTAGTACAATCCGTGACAAATAACAACCTGTTTCCTTGTTTCCATCCCATCCGCCCCAAAATGAAATTTCCGGTTGACTTTTCCTGTTTTCCCCCGTATCATCGTTTTAACGCTATACAGCGAAAGTAAGGAGGGAAATTGTTTGAGACAGATTTCAGGAAACAAACTTCTGGTAAAGGCCTTGAAGGAGGAAGGGGTGGATACCCTTTTCGGCTATCCGGGCGCCTGTACCATTGATATCAGCGATGAACTTTACAAACAGAGCGGGATCGACATCATCCTTCCCCGCCACGAGCAGGCTCTGGTACACGAGGCTGACGCCTACGCCAGGACCACAGGAAAAGTCGGCGTCTGTCTGGTGACCAGCGGCCCGGGAGCCACCAACCTGGTGACAGGTCTTGCCACCGCAAACTATGACAGCGTGCCTCTCGTGTGCTTCACCGGTCAGGTGGCCAGACACCTCATCGGAAACGACGCTTTCCAGGAGGTCGATATCGTTGGCATTACCCGAAGCATCACCAAATACGGTGTCACCGTACGAAACCGTGAAGATCTGGGCCGTATCATCAAAGAGGCCTTTTACATTGCCCGTACTGGCCGGCCGGGTCCCGTCCTCATAGATCTTCCCAAGGATGTCATGGCAGAACTCGGCAGTGCGGAATACCCGAAAACCGTCAACATCCGCGGCTACAAACCCAGCACCGGCGTCCACATGGGGCAGCTTAAAAAAGCCTTGAAAATGCTCCAGAAAGCAAAAAAACCTCTCTTTCTGGCAGGCGGCGGTATCAACATCTCCCATGCCAATGAGATTTTTAAGCAAGTGGTCGAAAAGACCCAGGTTCCTGTAGTCACTACCATCATGGGTAGAGGCGCCATCTCCACAGAGCATCCTCTTTTTATCGGAAATATCGGCATGCACGGAGCTTATGCCGCCAATATGGCCGTCAATGACTGTGATCTGCTTTTCTCCATCGGCACCCGCTTCAATGACCGGATCACCGGAAAGCTTCACGCCTTTGCCCCGCATGCAGAGATCATCCATATCGACATCGATACGGCCTCCATCTCCAGAAACATCCATGTAGACGTCCCCATCGTTGCCGATGCAAAGGAAGCCATCACAAAAATGGCAGACTATGTGGAACCCTGCAGTACCGACAAATGGCTCACTCAGATCCAGTCCTGGAAAGCCGAGCATCCTCTGACTATGAAAAGACGTCAGCTCATGAGTCCTCTCGACATCATAAACGAGATCAACCGTCAGTACGACAAAGCGATCCTCGTAACGGATGTCGGTCAGCACCAGATGCTGGTCTCCCAGTATGCGGCTATCACGGAGAAGAAAAAAATCATCATGTCCGGTGGCCTTGGCACCATGGGCTACGGCCTTCCCGGAGCCATCGGCGCCAAAATCGGCAATCCGGATACCCCGGTCATCATGGTTTCCGGTGATGGCGGCATGCAGATGAACATTCAGGAGCTGGCTACCGCTGTTCTAGAGGAGCTTCCCATCGTCTGCTGCATTTTCAACAACACCTATCTCGGCATGGTCCGTCAGTGGCAGAAGCTTTTCTACGGAAAACGCTATTCCATGACCAACCTCCGCTCCGGCGCTCTCTCCCGGCGTACCGACGGCCAGGAATATCCGGAATACACGCCGGATTTCATCAGACTGGCAGAAAGCTACGGAGCCAAAGGCATCCGGGTAACAAAGACCGAAGAGATCGCCGCAGCCTTTGAGGAAGCAAAGAAGAACACCAGAAAACCGACCATCATCGAATTTATCATCGATCCGGAAGAAATGGTCTATCCCATGATCAAACCAGGCGGAACACTGGCCGATATGATCATGGACTGCTAAAGGAGGTACGATTATGGAAAAAGAACTGCAGAAACGATGGATCTCCCTCTATGTGGAAAATGAGGTGGGTGTCCTCTCCAAGATTTCCGGCCTTTTTTCCGGAAAATCCTATAACCTGGACAGTCTCACCGTTGGAACCACCGAAGATCCTACCGTCTCCCGTATGACCATCGGTACCTTCAGCGATGATGAGACCTTTGAACAGATCAAAAAACAGTTGAACCGTATGGTGGAGGTGATCCGTGTTCTGGACTTCACCAATGTATCCGTCCATATGAAGGAAATCCTCTATATCAAAGTCATGGACTGCTCACCGGAAGACAAAACGGAACTCTTCCAGATCGCAGAAACCTTCAAAGCCCAGGTCATCGACTACGGCAAAGACAGTCTCCTTCTGGAATTTTTCCAGACTGCCGGAAAAAATGACTCTGTCGTCCGCCTGATGAAAAAAGAATTCCACCACATTGAAGTGGTCCGCGGCGGAAGCGTTGCCATCGAATCCATCAGCATCAGCGACCGGTAAAACACAGTAGATACAAAAAGCAGGGCGCCGCAGCATCCTTTTTACAGGATTCTGCAGCGCCCTGTTTCTGTTTTTTTGATCCAGGTTCTTTATGCGTTCTTTTTGTCCTTCACTGCATGGACTGCCAAACAGATGAGAATGGTCAAAACCATATCCGGCAGGGTATTTCCCAGAATGAAATCCACATGCATCAGAATCCGGTAAAGGATAAAGCCAATGAGCCAGATCACCAGATTCCACCAGTCGAAAGTCCTTTCTTCCTTTTCCTTTTTCAGGAGGAAGAAATCAGCGATCTGCACAGCGATCATGGGAGCGAAGACGGAACCAATGAGATAGAGGAAATCCGTAATGTCATCCATGGGATACAGAATAGCTCCCACCGTACCGATGACCGTCACAGCAACGGCGGCATATTTTCCCTTGAGCTTTGCCACAATGGACTCTCCGGAGATTCCGGCGGAATAAGCATCCAGGAAGGTAGTGGTGACAGTGGAAAATACCACGATGAGAAGACCCGCGATGCCAAGTCCCGCTTTCATGAGGATCTGGGCGATATCACTCTCACCGGTAAAAATGGAAGCCCCCATCCCGATGAGGTACATGAAACAGCTCACGATACCGTATACCACAGCGCTGACAGCTGTCGCTTTCACCGGCTCTTTTGCTTCTCTCGTATAGTCGCTGATCAGCGGCAGCCAGGAAAGAGGCATAGCAACAGCCAGTTCCACTGCTGCACCGAAGGTCAGAGAATCGTCGGCGGTATCCGCCATGGGATTTCCGCTGAAGAAAATGATCTTGCTTAAGATCAGTGTCAGGATGAAAAGGGCTGCCATGGCAATGGTGTTGACCTTGCCCAGATTGGTGATGCCAATAAGGATCCAGACAATGATCAGGACGCCGATGACCAGACACCATACCCAGTGACCGGTGGAAAAGATCCCGTTGGCTGCCAGAGAACCGTCATAGATCATAATGGCCGTCCATCCCACCAGCTGTAGTACATTTAAAACAGCAAACAGCTGGCCGCCGTGGATACCAAAACTGTCTTTGACGGTCTCCATGGCACTTTTTCCCATTTTTCCGCCAATCACTCCGGCCAGAAACAGCATGATGCAGCCGATGACATGGCCGATGAGAATGGCCGCCAGGCCTTTTCCAAAGCCCAGGGAAGAAAAATACGTACCTGTCAGGATCTCTGCGATGGACACGCCGGCGCCAAACCAGATCAGGCCGTTTTCAAAAAGCGAGGTTTTCTTTTTCATGAATCAGACCTCCGCTTCTTTTGTATAAGTATTATCGATGGCAAAACCATGATCCATAGGACCGCTGCCTTTTCCCAGATCCAGCATGGCCGCCAGGGCTCCGGAAATGTAATCCTTGGCCCGTTCTACCGATTCTTCCAGGGAAAAGCCTTTTGCCAGATTGGAGGCAATGGCAGAAGAAAGAGTGCAGCCGGTGCCGTGCGTGTTGGGATTGCTGATTCGTTTTCCATGAAACCAGCGATAGGTTCCATCTGCATAAAGAAGGTCATTGGCATCGTTAAGCTGATGCCCTCCTTTGCAGAGGACCGCACAGTGATATTCTTCGGAGATGCGTTTTGCCGCCTCGATCATATCCTCTGTGGTTTTGACCTCCATACCGGTGAGGACTTCCGCCTCCGGAATGTTCGGTGTCAGGATACAGGACAGCGGAAAAAGCTCTTTTTTCAGAGTCTCCACAGCCTCTTCACTGATAAGCCTTGCACCGCTGGTGGCTACCATGACGGGATCCACCACGATGTTTTTCGCCTCATACCGACGGAGCTTTTCCGCAATGGTATGGATGAGGCTGCTCTCGGAAACCATGCCGATCTTCACTGCGTCAGGATAAATATCTGTGAAAATGGCGTCCAGTTCCTGGCCTAAAAATTCCGGGGTTGCGTTTAAAATAGAAGTTACGCCGGTCGTGTTCTGTGCAGTCAGGGCCGTGATGGCGCTCATGGCATATACGCCGTTTGCCATCATAGTCTTGATATCTGCCTGGATACCGGCGCCTCCGCTGGAATCGCTTCCAGCGATCGTTACTGCTGTTCTCATTTTGGTTTCTCCTTTTCAGTAAACGTTTTATTAAGCGGTCCGAAGTGGTGCCCCCGACGGGCCGCCTGCAGTTTTTCTGTTTTTCTGCTGAACAGTTACTTTTTCTTAAGCATTTCCTCTGTAGCTGCTTTCAGCTCTTCCGAAGCTTTTCGGATCTCTTTTTGTCCATAGATTGCACTGATCACGGCAATGCCGCAGATTCCGCTGCCGGCAAGCTCCTTCACATTTTCCTTCGTGATGCCGCCGATGGCGATAACCGGAATAGAAACTGCCTCACAGATAGCTTTCAGCGTCTCAAAAGGAACCTCTGTGGCATCATCCTTGGAACTTGTCGGAAAAACGGCCCCCACACCGAGGTAATCTGCTCCGTGCTTTTCTGCCAGGACAGCCTGCTCCACCGTCTGGGCAGAAACGCCGATGATCTTGTCCGGTCCCAGTTTTGCGCGGACATCTCCAGCTTCCATATCGCTCTGTCCCACATGGACGCCATCTGCGTCCATCTCAATGGCAAGCTCCACATTATCATTGATAACAAAGGGAACATGATACTCACTGCAGAGTTCCTTCAGATCTTTGGCTTCCTGAAGAAAATGCTCCTCATCCAGCTGTTTTTCCCGAAGCTGAACGAAGGTCACACCGCCATCCAGGCTCTCCTTTACCACCTCATGCAGAGTGCGGCCGTTCAGCCAGTGCCGGTCTGTCACCGCATAAAGCAGAAGATCTTTCTTATCGCACCTCATACTTTGCTCCCTTCTCCAGCGTCTCACCGTCCATGTTATAGATGGCATCGATGATCCGGTTCCGGTAAGTGGAGTTTCCGTCCCCCTCTGTCATACGGCTCCAGCCGATCTCTCCTGCCAGGCCCATCATGCAGACAGCGGCTGCGGCTGCTTCCAGCCGGTTATCCGGGTTTGCTGCCACAAAAGCAGTCATCATTCCGGACAGCTGACAGCCGGTTCCGGTGATCTGCCCCATCTCCGGGCGGCCGTTACGGATCACATAGCATTTTTCCCCGTCACTTACCAGATCGATAGCTCCGGTAACTGCCACGATGGTACCGCTCTCTTTTGCAAAATTCTTCACGAAACGGATGGAATCATCCAGGTTCTCGTCCGTCACTTTATCTGCCACATCAGCGTCCACCCCCTTCGTGGTGCCGCTTCCAAGCGCCAGAGTCTTGATCTCGGAAATATTTCCGCGGATCACCGTCAGCTTCAGCTCCTTCATCAGCTTCACTGCCGTATTGGTGCGAAGGGCAGAAGCACCTGCTCCCACCGGGTCCAGAAGAACGGGATGCCCCAGCTCATTGGACTTCTTTCCTGCCTTCAACATGGCTTCAATGCTGGTCTTGTGCAGGGTTCCGATATTGATGTTCAAAGCACTGCAGATGGAAGTGATATCCGTCACATCCTCCGGCTCATCGGACATGATCGGGCTTCCGCCACAGGCCAGGAGTACATTGGCCACATCGTTAACGGTGACATAGTTGGTGATGTTATGTACCAGGGGTACGGTTTTTCTTACATTTTCACAACAGATTTTCAACATAATCGGTTACTCCTTTTTCATTCCGGCCAGTTTTCCCCTCCCTGACCATTTTCTGACAGCCTGAAAAGCAAAACGGATATGCCCGCAACAGACATATCCGCTTTATGATTTTTCCATCACAAAAAACTGCGTCTATCCCTCCGTTGGCATTATCCAAATCAGGTTCCGGGTCAAGACGATACAGTCTACTCTCAGCCTGCTTCTTGCAAGCTCCCCTTGTCGTTCTGTATTATACCCCTATGGCATGGAAAATGCAACTGACAAACGAAAAACAGATCCTTTCGTTCTGCAAGCAAAACAATTCTTGCGTTTTTGTTTCTCATGCCATAAACAAAGGCAACCTGTTTTCTAAATAAGCTCATATTTCACTACATCGATTTTAGCTGCACCATCAGCAAAGAATGAAATTCCGTTTGCTTCCTGTTCTGTAAACATAACAGCAGACATAACCTGCTCGCCATCGTTAATAAATACTTCTGCACTGAATCTGTCCAGAATCACACGAAGCTTTAACTCATTGGCATCTCCGTTCACCTGACATCTTCTCTGATGAACCAGTGCGCGTTCGGTTCCTGAAAATTTTCTGTCAATTTTCAATACAGACTCATACGGGCGGAAGCTCAATTCTGTATGGAATTTCTCATTCTGTGCAAAACGTAATGCGAATTTCTTATATACATTTTCTTTATCTTCCGGACGTATCACGAGTTCCATGTCGATGGTTCGTCCTTCGACGCGATCTAATGTGATCGTATCATTATCTATTACTACATCGTTGTACTCAACTCTGTTTTTGCGCAGTGCATCGAGTTCTTTGATTGGAGTTTGATAAAGTCTTCCGTTCTTCACAGACAATTCTCTCGGCAGACTCATTTGCGCAAACCATTTTGAGTCGTTACAACGATGAGCAAGCGTATCCCAGTTCTGCATCCAGCCGATCATAATTCTGCGGCCATCCGGCGTTTCCAGCGTCTGCATTGCATAAAAATCAATTCCATAATCCACAGACTGCGTAAACTGCTCTTTTAAGGTATTGGTATCTTTGTCTATTTCTCCTATGATACATAAAGTGCCATTTCCATTATGATATTCCAGACCTTCCGGCAGCATATCCTGAGGACTGGTCAAAAGAACCTGTTTTCCATCCAGTTCAAAGAAATCCGGACATTCCCACATCTTTCCAAAACGTTTCTTGTTTTCTGCAAGGATACTGACAAATTTCCAGTCAAATCCATTTGCACTTCTGTAAAGAAGAATCTGTCCACTTCCGTCTGCCGGTCTGCTTCCGATCACACAATAGAAGTTTCCATCTTTTCCTTTCCAGATCTTTGGATCACGGAAATCCACTTTACTTGCACCTTCCGGAAGATCCTTTTCTGTCAAGACCGGATTCTTCTCATACTTCACATAATCTCTTCCGTCTCCGACAGCTACCGCCTGTGTCTGTATATCTCTTTTACTTCCATCTTCTAATGTTTCATGATCTACTGCTGTATACATAAGCAATTGTCTGCCATCATCCAGCTCTATTGCGCTTCCTGAGAAACAGCCAATCTTATCGTAGTCTTCATCTGGTGCAAGAGCTGCCGGGAGATATTCCCAATGCAATAAGTCTTTACTTACCACATGCCCCCAATGCATACTGTCCCAATGTGTATCGTATGGATTATACTGATAAAATAAATGATATTCTCCCTGATAGTATGAAAATCCATTCGGATCATTCATCCAGCCTACATACGGACTCACATGAAAAGCCGGTCTGTCTTCTGCTTTTATCTGCTTTCCCTGTTCATCTTCATATTTTCTAGCCTTTTCTAACATCTCACTCATGCAAATTCTCCTGTTGTTCGTATCGTTATTTTTCTTCACTCAATGACTTCTGATACTGATCAAAGTATTTCTGTTTGATGGAAAGATACTCAGAAAGTCCATACTGTTCCATTTTCTCTAGATAGGAGTCCCACTCTTTTTCGATTCCTCCATTCAGGATCCAGTCTGCTTTCTTCTGTTCTGCATATTTTTTAATATCTGTATCATACTGAGATACTTTATTGGTATCATCAATGCTCATAAATACGTTTGGATAAACATATTTGCTGTTCATATCCTGTAAATAAGTATCATGCATATTGTCTAAACGCCATTTTGCATCTTCTGGCTGCGTTACATATACATCATAATATTCATTCAGAACCGCAAGAGGACCATTTACGGATTGCGCCTCCCGTACTTCTACCGGAGACTGAGTTCCAAGATCCATGTGCTTCAGCATTTCTCCACCATCTTTATTCGTTGACAGTTCAAAAATGTTAAAAGAGTCCTTTTCTCCATAAGTTCCCCAGTTATTCTGTGGTGACTGAAGCGGTGCATACATCTGATCGATCCATGCAGCGGCAAGTGCTGTGTCACGACAACTGGATGTAAGGACACATCTTCCACGATCGAATCCACTCGTTTCACTGTTGTTCTGTCTCGTGATATTTCTCATGCCATCCGGTCCTGTCAGCGCCGGTAGCATCACATAATCTTCATTGTTATCAATATTTGCAATGTCCCATGTAAAACAGAGACCGTATCGATGGTTCTTACCTTTTGCTACATAGGTAGACCACTCTTGTGTAAATGCTTCTGGGTCAACTAAATCCTCTGTCACAAGTTTATGTAACCATTCAATTCCTTCTTTATAACCTTCCTGAACAGTTGTGTAAATAACTTTTCCTTCATCCGTTACAGCAAAATGATCTCCCGTGTCTCCATAACCTTCTCCAAATCCATTGATCAGAATAGCCGGATCCTGATCTCCATTATTGATGATAAACGACATAGGGATCACATCACCTTCCATTGAAAATTCTTTTTCAAGTTCCTCTGCATGATCACGGAATTGAAGCAATACCTGTTCCAGTTCATCTGTTGTTGTCGGGATCTCAAGTTCAAGATAATCCAGCCATTTTTTGTTAATATATGGAATATCTCCGATCGCCTGAATGGCTTCTTTTCCGGATCCGAGCTGTTCAATCCATGGGAATGAATAAATATGTCCATCCGGAGCTGTACACATTGTCCTATATTCTGGATATTTTTCAAATACCGCCTGTAAATTCGGCATATATTTATCTATCAGATTTTCCAGTGGAATGATGATTCCCTGCTTTGCATAACGCAGCAGGTCATAATCACTCATTCCGGCATTGAATAATCCATCCGGCAGATTTCCAAACTGGGCAAGTGCCAGATTTTTCTTATCAGAGAACTGATCCGATACAAAACAAGTCCAGTCAATATGAACATTGGTCTGCTCTTCCATTCTCTGAAAGATCACTCGTTTATTTGGATCCTGTGTTGAGGTAGCCGGTGCACTTGTAATAAAGGAAAGCTCTGCAGTTTCCTTCAATGGAAACTGCACTTCCGATGCAGGTGTATCCGGATTGATTTCCGCATCAAGCTGCTGCTCTTTTCCACATCCTGCAGCTCCCACCATCATTGCCAGGGATAGTGCCATTGCAGGCAATGCATTTACTTTTCTTTTCTTCATATCTGTATCGTTCCTTTCTTATCAGCCTTTTACCGATCCGACCATAATTCCCTGGTCAAAGTATTTCTGGAAGAATGGGTACATTACTAACAGTGGTAAACTTGATACTACAATAGTTGCATATTTGAGCTGTTCTGCTATTTTTGCCATTTCTGCCGTGCTCTGAATATCAGCGATCATGCCCGGCTGCGGTGTATTCTGTACCAGGATGGAACGGAGCACTAACTGTAATGGCTGCAGATTCGCATCATTCAAATAAATCATTGCGTCAAAATAACTGTTCCACATTCCAACGAAAGACCAGAGCGCCAGTACTGCAATGATTGGCTTACATACCGGAATCATGATTTTAAAGAAATGCTGGATCTCATTCGCTCCGTCAATCGCAGATGCTTCTCTTAATTCTGTTGGGATTGACTGATAATAAGTTCTTGCAAGGATCATATTCCATACATTAAATGCTCCTGGGATCAGAATCGCCCACACGGTATTAACCATATGCAGCTGATTGATCAGGATGAATGTAGGAATCATTCCGCCACCAAAGAACATTGTGATCAGGAAAATACTGTTGAAAAATTTTCTTCCTACAAATTCTTTTTTTGACAGTGGATACGCTGCCAGTAATGTCACAAAAACAGAAATCACTGTAAATGCAAGTGAATACAGAAAAGAATTTAAAAATCCACGCCAGATCATTTCATTCTCTAATACTCTTCGATATGCATCTAATGTCCAGTCCTGGATTTTAAAACTCAATCCCTGGTTATTTAAAACCGTCGGATCCATAAAGGATGCGAGTACTATGTAGATAATCGGTATCGCTATAGAAAGGACGAATAAACCAAGAATGGTAAATCCGGTTCCAAGGATTCCTTTGTCTGTCCTTGAATATTTTTTCTTCTTTTTATTCTCCATCTTTTCTCCCTCTTTCCTATAATCCTTCTCCATCATTCAGTTTCTCAACAACCCAGTTTACAAAGATCAGCAAGATCACATTTACAACAGAATTGAAAAGACCTACCGCTGTCGAATATCCATAATCTCCATTCAGAAGTCCGATACGGTATACATAGGTAGACAGGATTTCTGATGCCGGCAAGTTCATATCTGTCTGTAAAGCATACGCTTTTTCAAAACCTATACTCATAATATTTCCGGCCTGTAAAATAAACTGAATGACAATAATATTTTTAATTGCCGGCAACTCCACATACCAGATCTGCTGCAGAAGATTCGCTCCATCTATGATTGCCGCTTCTTCCAGCTCCTTGCTGGCATTTGCCAATGCGGCTGTGTACATGATAGATGCCCATCCTGCTGCCTGCCAGATCCCGCTTGCAATATAAATTGTTCGGAATGCAGAAGGCATTGTCATCCAGTTTGTGCTGATTCCGAGTACTTTATTCAGCGGTCCTACCGGCGATAAAAGCATACGGACCATACCACAAAGTACAATGACTGAAATAAAGTTCGGCATATAGATCAAAAGCTGGACTTTCTTCTTGATTCCTGTCCTCCGGATACGATTCAGAAGCAATGCAAGAATGATCGGAACCGGGAACCCCCACAGCAAGCCATAGATACTCAGTTTTAATGTATTCATCAGATAGTTCATGAAATCCGGTGAAGATAAAAATCGTCTGAAATACTCAAGACCAACCCATGGGCTGCCAAAAACTCCTTTTATTACATTGTAGTCTTCAAAAGCAATCAGAAGACCACACATCGGGAGATACTTAAAAATAATTGTCAGCAAAAGTGCTGGCACCAGAAAGAAAAGATATAACTGCCAGTTTTTCTTCACATAAATCATCTTTTCCCTCCACGTTCGCCTGCTTACGGACTTTGTTTGATTTTGCATTCTTTTCATGCACTTCTTCCTCCATTCCTTTAACCTTCTCACAAAACCGGTTAAGTAACCGGTTACTTTATTGTTTGATATTACTATATCCGTCTCGTTCTGTCAACACTTTTGTATTATAAAATAACCGGTTACGTAATCGGTTATTTTGACATTGCGTTTTTTCATGAGAATTGCTATACTAAAAAATATTGTAATTGTTCAGGACCATCAAGCCGTCATATTGAAGGAGATTCAACTTTTATGAGTAAAAAACAGGTAACTTTTGCAGATATTGCAGAATACACAAATTTTTCAAAGACTACAATATCAAGATATTTCAATCATCCTGATTCTCTTACTTTGGAAAACCAGGAAAAGATTTCCCAGGCTCTTGACACACTTGGATATAAAAAGAACAAGCTGGCTAAAGTTCTGGCGAATGGAAAAAGTGAATTTATTGGAATCATTGTTCCAAACCTCTATCTGCACTATTATTCTGAGATGCTGACGCAGTTTCTTTCCAACTACAGGGATTATCACTATAAATTTCTTGTTTTCGCCAGTGAACATGGCGCAGAAGAAGAACAACAGTACATTGAAGAACTTCTGTCTTATCAGATCGAGGGACTGATCGTTTTAAGCCACACTCTTCCATCTGAAAAGCTCGCTTCCTATCAGATCCCTGTCATCGCAATTGAACGTGAAGCAGAACATATCAGCAGCGTCAATACAGATAATTACATGGGAGCCCTTCAGGCTACTTCCCTGTTGATCCGTGATAAATGCGATATATTAATTCATATAAATGTCAATGTGAATAGCTCCGCCCCGGCTTATGACCGAATCCGGGCCTTTCAGGAAACTTGTGAGGAATATCATGTTCCATATGATATCGATCTGAGTGTAGAAGGTGATTCTTATCATAAAATTTTAAATATGATCCGAAAGATTTTCAATAGAATAGAATCAAAATATCCCGATCAAAAAAAAGGTGTCTTTCTTGCGAATGATACCTATGCTAATATGTTTCTTAATTTAATTTTTCAAAAATACGGAACATTTCCTTCAACTTATGAGATTGTTGGATTTGACAATTCCCCTATTGCCAGTGAGGCAATCCTTCCGATCACAACCGTTGGCCAGCAGATGGATGTGATTGCCAAAACCGCCATGGATCTTCTGGTCCAGCAGATGGATGAGCAGAAAAAACGCGCTCCCAAACCCTTGGGCGAACCCATCCATAAACAAATTGCACCTGTATTGATCCGCCGTCATACAACAAAATAACGGATGCTCCGAAAAGTCTGTAAAACAGAAGACATAAAAAATGCTAAGCCATAGGTTTTAATCTGTGGCTTAGCACTATATTTTACAGTTCAACTCCAAAAATCTGATCTTATCTCAATCTTATTATGCCGCAGTTTCAGTAGAATCCATAATGGTGGATTGATCCATACACTTCTTATTTCTCATGCACCACCTGGAAGATATAGAATTTTAAATAATAGGATTCATCCGCCGCCCAGAGGATGGGATGATCCGGTGCCTGGGTACGATATTCCACCTGGCGGAGACGCACATGGACACTTTTTGCCGCCTGACGGAGCATCTCCGTAAAGAGCTCATAGGTCATAAAATGAGAGCAGGAACAGGTAGCCAGATAACCGCCATCCTTTACCAGCTTCATGCCGCGCAGATTGATCTCCCGATAGCCTTTGACCGCATTTTTTACGGAACTTCTGGATTTCGTAAAGGCAGGGGGATCCAGGATGACCAGATCGTATTTCTCCCCTTCCGCCTCCAGCTTCGGAAGCAGGTCAAACACATCGGCACAGAGGAATTTCACACGGTCCGAAAGACCGTTCAGTGCCGCATTCTTTTCTGCCTGATGAACGCCCAGTTCGGATGCGTCCACACCCAGCACCTCTCTGGCCCCTGCAAGACCTGCATTCAGGGCAAAGGAACCGGTATGGGTAAAGCAGTCCAGAACCTTCGCATCTTTGGACAGACGCTGGATCGCCAGACGGTTGTATTTCTGATCCAGGAAGAAACCGGTCTTCTGTCCATCCATCACATCCACCTTATAGCGGACTCCGTTTTCCACGATCTCTACCTCCGTGTCAAATTCCGGTCCAATGAAGCCCTTTTTCTTCTCCATGCCTTCTTTTTCCCGTTCTTTTGCGTCACTTCGCTCATAGACACCGCGAATGACCACTCCATCCTCCGCCAGCACTTCTTTGAGCAGGCGCACCAGTGTTTCTTTCATCCGGTCAATGCCAAGAGCCAGAGACTGCACCACGATCACATCAGAAAACTTATCTGCCACAAACCCCGGCAGGAAATCTGCCTCACCGAAGATCAGACGGCAGCTTGATGTATCCACCGTCTTTTTCCGGTATTCCCAGGCATCTTTTACTCTCATGCGAAGAAAAGCCTCGTCGATCTCCTGGTCCTGATGACGGGTCATCATACGGATCCGGATCTTGGAATGTTCATTGATAAAGCCGCGTCCCATGGGATAACCGTCAAAATCATGCACCAGAACGATATCACCATTTTCATAGCTTCCTGTAATATTCGCAATCTCATTGTCAAAGACCCAGGCTCCGCCTGCTTTCAGGGTACGGCCTTCGCCTTTTTTTAATGTTACAACTGCCAGACTCATATTCTCCTCCATATCTTTACTGGACCTTCACTTCTCCGGCCAGTACTTTTTTATAATCCTCATAGTTTTTCTGCAGTAGTTCCGGTGTATTGAGTTCATAAGGACATTTGCTCATACACTGATTGCAGTGGAGACAGCCTTCGATCTTCTTCATCTCTGCCTGCATCTCCGGTGTCAGCCAGGCCTTGGAAGGTGCTCTTCTCAGCATCAGAGACATTCGGGCGCACTGGTTGATCATGATACCTGCCGGACATGGCATGCAATAACCACAGCCTCTGCAGAATTCACCGGTCAGTTCTTTCTGTTCTTTCTCAATGTAGGTACGCAGTTCTTCCGTCATAGCAGGCGTCTCTTCCATGAATGCAAGCCATTCCTCCAGTTCTTTTTCTTTCTGGATCCCCCAGATTGGAAGAACATTGTCAAACTGTGTCATGAAAGCCATGGCTGCTTCGGAACGGTTGATCAGACCACCTGCCAGGCCTTTCATGGCGATAAAGCCCATATTTGCTTCTTTGCATTTTTTCACCAGGGCAAGCTCTTTTTCGGAAGAAAGATAACTGAAGGGATACTGTAATGTCTCATAAAGGCCGGATTCTATGGCCTCCTCCGCAATATAAAGCTTGTGGGCTGTGATGCCGATATGACGGATCTTTCCTTCTTTTTTCAGTTCTTCCATGCACTCATACATTCCGGTACCGTCTCCCGGCCGGTAACACTGATCGGCACAGTGGAACTGGTAAATATCAATATAATCCGTCCTGAGATTTTTTAAAGAGATCTCCAGCTGTGACCTTACTTCTTCCGGTGTCTTTGCACCGGTCTTTGTGGCGATAAACACTTTTTCCCGCATACCGTCAAAAGCCTCTCCCACTTTTACCTCACTGTCGCTGTAGGCTCTCGCCGTATCAAAAAACCGCATGCCGCCCTCATAAGCCCGGCGGAGCAGCTTCACTGCCATTTCTGTACTCACGCGCTGGATCGGCAGTGCACCGAATGCATTCTGCGGCACTGTGATCCCTGTACTTCCAAGTGTGACCTGTCTCATAAAATCATCCTCCTGTTCTTAACGGAATCTTTGCTTTCGCTGAATAGATATATTTTATCATATACCGTCTGTTTTTACAGCAAAAATTCGGCGGCGTCTCCGTAGTTATTTCGTTTTTCCGGTCATTCCGTAGGCGGCCGCTCCTCCCAGAAGGCCCCCAAGGAATTTCACTGCCAGAAGCGGCACGACCATTTCCTTCTGTACACCAAAGGTAAAGCCCAGATGAGCTGCCAGTGCAGATGCGGCACAGACCAGAAAAGCTGCATTGACGATCTTGCCGCGCCGGTCCATTTCACGGATCAGGGCGATGGCCGGGACAACGCTGACGCTTCCAAGAAGAAGACCTGTCATACTGGCACTGTTCATGCCGGTCTTTTTGCCCAGCCATGTAAGAGGAACCTTCAAAAGACGCTGAAGAAGCTCTGCCATGGGAAGGCTTCCCAGCATGACGATGCCGATCGAAGACACCGTTTTCATCGCTTCACTGAGAGGTGTCATTGGAAAAGGAGCTCTCACATCCGTCATATAGATAAACGCCCCGAGGATCAGGCCAAGCGTAGACAGAAAGCGTATCGCATTCGCAAAATGCAGAAAGCCACGCACCAGCTGTTCCGGCCATCTGGAAATACCAAAGGCCAGGACAAAGCAGGCCAGAAACACCGGCAGACTCTGACGGATGGTATTTAGCGGCGTAAGACCGGTCAGCAGTCCGCCAATAAACAAAGAAACCGGCAACATCATAAGCCCTGCCAGAATTCCTCTTGCAAAAAGAGGCCGGTCTTCTTCCGGCACCATTCCCATGCCTACCGGAATCGTAAAAGTCACCGTACAGCCCAAAGTAGCCGCCACAAGAAGTCCTGCATAAGAAGCAGCTTTCGGATCCGCTGCCAGTTCTCCTGCCAGCTGGAAACCACCCATATCAATAGCAATGATCCCTCCCAGCATAGCCGGATCCAGGCCAAGAAAATTCCAGAAGGGAACTACCGTCTTTTCAAGCAGCAGCGTCAGAAGAGGCACCAGGCAGATGATCCCTGCCATAGAAAGAGCCGTCGCCCCCAACAGTTCAAAACCCTCCTCAAACCGTTTTCCAAGGCCAAAACGGTTTCCGAGGATCCTGTCCAGACCGCCCAGGACAGCCCCGAAAGCCATCAGCCACATGATTACCGTATTCATTTTTCTCTCTCCTCCAGACAAATCCGTAAACGCTGAAAATGGAAAAGCGCAGGCGCTTTCCATTTGTCTGAAAGCCGCATACGCTTTTCCATTTTTCTTAATACAGTTTTACACTTCTGGGAGCGATTCTCTGCATATCCTTGAGGATTGCCTCATTCGGATCAAAATAGATCAGCTCCATGCCTTTTTCCCCGTTGATCACCATACCGAAGGTCTTTGCATTTTCTTCCATGGAAGAATAATCGTGAACCTTCAGGTCTTTCCGGTTACGGAAGGAATCCAGCTCATGGGAATTTCTCGGAGCAACAAGCTCCACTTTTTTCATGTCGTAGCTTCCCACTCTTTTTCTCTTCTGCTTGGACATGATCTTGTCGATGTCCAATTCACCGTTCACATAGAGGTATTCGTACTCCAGATCCAGCGCCGGCAGTTTGAAGTAATCCACAACGCCCATAACGATCGCCGGAATCAGAATGATCGGGTTAAATAAGATTCCGCCCAGTACAAAGATCACGGTAACTCCGATCATCAGCGCCTTCAGCAGAGTATCTGTGGATGTCTTCTTTTTCTTTACGAGTAATTCTATATACAGATCGCTCATAAATTTGTTCCTCCTTTATTATCTGTTTACTCATCCATGCTGATCTTTCTTTCGCAAACATCAGCCGCTTTTTTTATTATAACTCTTTTTTTCATCGAAGGGAAGCAAAGAATTATAAACTTACCGTTAATTCAGAAAGGTTCAAAAAGACCGCCGCCCCAAAAAGGGCGACGGTCTTCGTCACGGTCTGTCTTGTTTCCGACAGGAATTACATCATTCCCATTCCGCCTGCGGCACCTGCGGGAGCTACCGGAACCGGCTCTTTGATGGCTGCTACTACAGACTCGGTGGTCAGGAAGGTAGAAGCAACGCTGGTTGCGTTCTGCAGAGCGCTTCTGGTAACTTTGGCCGGATCCAGGATACCTGCATCTACCATGTTTACATACTCTTCCTTGTAAGCATCAAATCCCATGCCAACCTCGGACTCTCTTACTTTATTGATGATAACAGCGCCTTCCAGACCTGCATTTGCAGAAATCTGATACAGCGGAGCCTCCAAAGCTTTCAGGACAACCTTGGCACCGGTCTTCTCATCACCTTCCAGTTTGGTTACCAGCTCGGCAACAGATTTGGAAGCGTGGATGTAAGCAGAACCACCACCGGATACGATACCTTCCTCTACAGCTGCTCTGGTTGCGTTCAGAGCATCCTCCATACGGAGTTTTGCTTCTTTCATCTCTGTCTCGGTAGCAGCGCCTACACGGATAACAGCTACGCCGCCAGCCAGTTTTGCCAGTCTCTCCTGGAGTTTCTCTTTATCGAACTCAGAAGTGGTCTCTTCGATTCTTGCTTTGATCTGAGCCACACGATCCTGAATGTTTTTCTTATCGCCTGCACCGTCAACGATAACCGTCGTCTCTTTCTGGACTTTTACAGATTTTGCTCTTCCCAGCTGATCCAGAGTGGTATCTTTCAACTCAAGACCAAGCTCCTCGGAGATCACGGTACCACCGGTCAGGATTGCGATATCCTGCAGCATTTCTTTTCTTCTGTCGCCGTAGCCCGGTGCCTTCACACCTACTACCTGCAGAGTACCACGCAGTTTGTTCATGATCAGAGTGGTCAGAGCCTCGCCCTCGATATCCTCAGCGATGATCAGAAGCTTCTTGCCGGACTGTACGATCTGCTCCAGAAGCGGCAGGACTTCCTGAATGTTGGAGATCTTCTTGTCAGTGATCAGGATGTACGGATCATCCAGGATTGCTTCCATTTTCTCCATATCTGTGGACATATAAGCGGAGATGTAACCTCTGTCGAACTGCATACCTTCTACCAGGTCAAGCTCGGTCTTCATGGTTTTGCTCTCCTCGATGGTGATCACGCCGTCGCTGGAAACTTTCTCCATAGCATCTGCTACCATATTTCCAACTTCGTCATCACCTGCAGAGATTGCTGCTACTCTTGCCATCTGAGCTTTGCCGTTTACTTTGCTGCTCATTTTTGCGATAGCTTCTACTGCACACTCGGTTGCTTTCTTCATACCTTTACGAAGAACGATGGGGTTTGCACCTGCCTCCAGGTTTTTCATACCCTCACGGATCATTGCCTGTGCAAGAACGGTTGCAGTTGTGGTACCGTCACCGGCTACATCGTTGGTCTTGGTGGCTACTTCTTTTACCAGCTGAGCTCCCATGTTCTCGAAAGCATCCTCAAGCTCTACCTCTTTTGCAATGGTAACACCATCGTTGGTGATGAGCGGAGCGCCGTACTGTTTGTCAAGAACTACGTTTCTTCCTTTGGGTCCAAGCGTTACCTTTACGGTATCTGCCAGTTTATCCACACCTGCTGCAAGAGCTTTTCTTGCGTCTGTTCCATATTTAATGTCTTTAGCCATGATGAATTTCCTCCTTCTATTACTCTACGATAGCCAGAATGTCGTTCTGTTTTACGATAATATACTCTTCGTCATCGAGTTTTACCTCGTTGCCTGAGTATTTGGAATAGATCACTTTGTCGCCAACCTTTACCTGCATGGTAACTTCTTTTCCGTCAACCATTCCGCCCGGTCCTACTGCTACGACCTCAGCCTCCTGGGGTTTCTCCTGGGATTTTGCTGCAAGGATGATTCCGGATTTTGTTGTCTCTTCTGCTTCAAACTGTTTTAATACAACTCTGTCGCCTAAAGGTACTAACTTCATAATATATTCCTCCTTAATAATATGCACTCTCATTTGTGTTATTAGCACTCACTTTTATCGAGTGCTAACCGTTGACCTTATATTAGTGAAAAAGTGGAAAATGTGCAAACCGGATTATATTTGTCAATCTTTACTGTTTCTAAAATTATCTTCTATTTTCTTCTGTTTTCTCTTGTTTTTATATGTTTTTGTTTTTTCAATCAAAAAGGTGTTATCCTGTGATACAAAAAAACACCGCATCAGTTTTTCCTGATGCAGTGCTTCTTTCGTAATCATTATTTCTTCTGTTTCTTGATCTCAGCCAGTTCATCAAAGACCACGTCATTGAGGACTTTGATGTAAGTGCCTTTCATTCCGCTGGAACGGGATTCAATGACACCGGCACTCTCAAATTTCCGGAGTGCATTGACGATAACGGAACGGGTGATGCCCACGCGGTCCGCGATCTTGCTGGCTACCAGAATGCCTTCCATACCATCCAGCTCATCAAAGATATGGATGATGGCTTCCAGCTCGGAGAAGGAAAGCGTATTGATGGCAGATTTTACGATCTGGATCTTACGGTTTTCCTCTGCATTCTCTTCATGAACGGAACGCATCATCTCCAGGCCCACAACCGTGGTGCCATACTCACTTAAGATGATATCGTCGATCTCATACTGGCTGTTGCTCTTATACATAAAAACAGTTCCAAGGCGCTCGCCGGCAATATCGATGGGATTGATGATCGCCTGATACTGCTTGATATTATCGCCCACAAAACCGAGAGTCTCCAGATTTACATTTTCTTTTGTGGAAAGGACTCCCAGAAGACGCTCATTCAGCATGGGATCAATGTAACCACCCACTTCATCATCGATGAGTTCTTTGATCTCATCCACTCCAGGACAAAGGCTGACACCAAGGACTTTTCCTTTCCGGCTGATCACCAGAATGTTCGAATCCAGGATCTCTGTCAAAACCTGGCATATATCGTTGAAAACGACTTTACTGGAATTGTTGTTATGCAAAAGCTTATTGATTTTCCTTGTCTTGTCTAATAACTGTACGCTCATCTTTTCCTCCTTGCCTGGTGAATAATTGCTCGAAAAGGGCTAAAAATGCAACTGTTATCAAAATAACATAGCTTTTTCTTCACTATAGCACAGAGTTTTCAGAATTGCAATGTTTATCTGAAAAATTATTTATTTTCAACATAATTGCAGGCTTCTCCGGGACAAACCAGCTTATTTCCTTTTTCTACCAGCATAGTACCGCATTTCGGACACAGTTTACCGGAGGGTTTCTGCCAGGACATGTAATCGCAGTCCGGATTGTCCTCACAGCCATAATACTTTCTGCCCTTTTTGGTCTTGCGGATAACAATATCCTTGCCGCATTTCGGGCAGGCAACGCCGATCTTCTCCAGATAAGGCTTGGTATTTTTACACTCGGGGAATCCGGGGCAGGCAAGAAACTTTCCATGAGGACCGTATTTGATCACCATGTTCCTGCCGCATTTGTCACAGATCACATCCGTAACTTCATCTTCGATTTTTACATGCTCCAGCTCTTTTTCCGCTTTTTTCACAAGTTCATCCAGATCCGGGTAGAAATTTCTGATAACGGTTTTCCATTTTACCGTTCCTTCTTCGACTTTATCAAGAAGGGCTTCCAGATAGGCGGTGAAATTCACATCCACAATGCTGGGGAATGCCTGTTTCATGATGGAATTGACCACCTCTCCAAGCTCTGTCATATAGAGATTTTTGTTCTCCTTGGCTACATAGCGGCGGGCAATGATGGTCGTGATGGTCGGCGCATAGGTACTTGGCCGGCCGATTCCCAGTTCTTCCAGTGTCTTTACCAGGGCAGCCTCTGTATAGTGAGCCGGCGGCTGGGTAAAATGCTGTTCCGGATGGAATTCTTTTAAGTTCAGGACCGTATCTGTACCGATGCCTTTTAAGAGTACATTGTTCTCTTCTTTTTCTGCGGAATCATCCACATAAACGGACATGAATCCATCGAAGGAAAGACGGGATGCAGACACATGGAAATGATACTCGCCTGCCTGGATCTTTACCTGGGTGGTCTCATAAACCGCATTTGCCATGCGGCTTGCAGTGAAACGCTTCCAGATCAGCTGATACAGGCGGAACTGGTCACGGCTCAAGGATTCTTTCACCAGAACCGGTGTCCTGCTGATATCGGAAGGACGGATCGCCTCATGCGCATCCTGGATCTTCTTGGTACCCTTCTTCGCCTCGTTGTTTCCTTCGGCAACATAATTTTCTCCGTAATTTTCACTGACATAGGTCCGTGCTGCCTGATCAGCCTCTTCAGAGATACGTGTAGAATCCGTACGCAGGTATGTGATCAGACCAACGGTTCCATTGCCCTTGATATCCACGCCTTCATAGAGCTGCTGGGCGATCCGCATGGTTTTCTGGGTGGAAAAGTTCAGAACCTTGGAGGCCTCCTGCTGCAGGGTACTGGTAGTAAAGGGAAGGGGGGCTTTCTTGACACGCTCTCCCTTTTTCACATCACAGACCTGATACTCGGCATTTTCAAGCTTCGCAAGGATCTCCTTCACCTCTTCCTCGTTGTGAAGAAGCATTTTCTTCTTATCTGTTCCGTAAAATTTGGCTTTCAGAGGCTTTTTCTCACCCGGAACGGTAAAATCCGCATCCAGGCTCCAGTACTCCTCCGGAATAAAGGAGTTGATCTCATCCTCTCTGTCTGCAATGATCCTGAGAGCCACAGACTGTACACGACCCGCACTCAGACCTCTCTTGACCTTGGCCCATAGAAGCGGACTGATGCGATAACCCACCATACGGTCCAGGATCCGGCGTGCCTGCTGGGCATTGACCAGATTCATATCGATCTCTCTGGCATGCTTCAGAGAATCCTTTACCGCATTTTTTGTGATCTCGTTAAAGGTGATACGGTTCATTTTGCTGTCGTTCAGCTTCAGGGCCTGTGCCAGATGCCAGGAAATGGCTTCTCCTTCACGGTCCGGGTCAGTTGCGAGATACACTTTGTCCGCTTTCTTCGCAGACTTACGAAGGGAGGCAAGAATGTCTCCCTTTCCTCTGATGGTGATATATTTCGGTTCATAGTCATTTTCCACGTCCACTCCCAGCTGGCTTTTGGGAAGATCCCTCACATGACCGTTGGATGCAGCCACCTCGTAATTGCTGCCTAAGAATTTTTTGATCGTTTTTACTTTTGTCGGTGACTCTACGATCACAAGATATTTTGCCATGAACAATTCCTCCGTGCGACGCGGCAGAAAGCAAAATTCCTGTGGATTCCCCGCGTCATTTTCTATAATAATACCTGGTTTTTTCTTCGATCAGATCCATAAGTTCCAGGGAAAGCAGAGCTGTGAGAACCGCCTCCCGCGAAAGACCGGTCTCCATCCGTATGGCTTCCAGACTTTTCCCCCGGAAATCTACACAACTATAAACCATACTTTCTGTTTTTTCAAGTGTCAAATCGTTTTTTCTGAAATTTTCATAATTTCTGTTTGTGAGCCCGAGTTCTGAAAGGAAGCCTTCCAGAGAGCAGAAAACGCCCGCTCCCTGACTGATCAGCCGGTTGCAGCCCTGGCTCAAAGGATCCTCGATCCGGCCCGGAACCGCATAAACATCCTTTCCCTGTTCCAGTGCATAATCAGCTGTGATGAGGGAACCGCTCTTCAATCTGGCCTCCACCACCAGCACCGCATCGGAAAGGCCGGAAATGATCCGGTTCCGGTATGGAAAATGCCATGCCACAGGCGGTGTCCCCGGCGGATATTCCGAGAGAAGCCCTCCCTTGTTTTCCAGCATCCGGTAAAGCCCGGCATTGTGCCGCGGATAACAGATATCCGGTCCGCAGCCAAGAACCGCATAGCTCTCTCCTCCTGCCATAAGGGCTGCTTCCTGTGCCGCACCGTCAATCCCGGATGCCATGCCTGAGATCACCGGGATTCCTTCTTCTGCCAGGGCTCCGGCTGTTTCTTTTGCAAGGGAAAGCCCTGCATGACTGGCCCAGCGGGCTCCCACGACAGCTGCCGCCTGCACTTCTTTTTTCTCCTTTTCAAAATGAGGAAGCCTGCCCCTGACAAAAAGACCACAGGGCGGATGATGGATTTCCTTCAGACGTGCCGGGTACGCTTCATGCTCTCTGGAATAAAAAGCGATCCCTTTTTCCGCCATTTCCGTTTCCTCACGCTGAAGCTCTTCTTCCGTCCGGCTTACAAGAAGCGCCGCCCTTGCCGGTTCACTTAAAAACTCTGCTTTCTCCACTTTTTCCCGTGGTGCTATAAACATATTTTCCGGTGTTCCAAAATATTCCAGACATTTTTCCCTCTGTTCCGGAAGGATCTTTGTCTGATACATAAACCATCTCCAGTACGGTTCCATAAATGCTCCTCCTTTACCCCCAGTATTTTTCATCCGCTGCCCGAAAGGCCGCCGCTTCCGCCAGATGTTTTTTCCTGATCTTTTCGCTTTCATCCATGTCTGCCAGTGTGCGGGCCACCTTTAACAGCCGGTGGCAGCTTCTGGCCGTCAGAGAAAATTTCCGATACATCCCTTCCAGGATTTTTTCTTCTTCTGTTCCCAGAACGCAATATTTCTGAACCCCTGCAGAATCCAGATCCCCGTTGAAACGGTAAGGCGTCCCCTCATATCGCCGAAGCTGAAGCTTCTGGACCATTTCCACCCTGCTCCGGATGGCAGCGGAGTCTTCTTCCTGCGCTTCTTCTCTTTCTTTTTTCCAAAGCTCTTCAAACGGGATCCTCGACATCTCTGCGCTGAGATCCATCCGGTCCAGAAGCGGACGGCTGATCCGGTGCAGATACCCGTGGATCTCCCGTTCGGTGCAGGTACAACGCTGCATATCCGGATAATACCCGCATTTACAGGGATTCATGGCTGCAAGAAGAAGAAAATCCGCCGGGAATTCTTCCGAATAATTGCTGCGGCTGATGAGGATCTTCCTGTTTTCCAGCGGCTGACGGAGCACTTCCAGTGCAATACGCGGAAATTCCGGCAGTTCATCCAGAAAAAGGATCCCTCGATGAGCCAGGCTGATCTCCCCGGGCCGCGGGATCCTGCCGCCCCCGGACAACGCCTGCGGCGTGATCGTATGATGCGGCGCCCGGAAGGGCCGCTCCGTCACCAGCGGATGCTCCGTATTCAAAAGACCGGCGACGCTGTAGATGGAAGAGATCTCCAGCACTTCCTCTCTGGAAAGCCCCGGAAGGATCGAAGGGATCCGACTGGCCAGCATGGATTTTCCACTGCCAGGCGGTCCGATCAGAAGCAGGTTGTGAAAACCGGAAACAGCAATTTCTGCTGCTCTCCGTGCCTCCTGCTGCCCACGGATATCCCGGAAATCCGGTCCCGTATACAGAGGCACGGCAAAGGGCGCCTGCTTTTTGATGGAAACCGTTTTCCAGTTGTTCTCCGTTCCGAGAAAGGACACGGCCTCCCTGAGTGTTTTCACACCGATCACCGGAAGGATTCCTGCGTATTCCGCCTCTTTTACATTGTCCCGGGGAACCATACAGGCCTTGCAGCCTTCTTTTTTCGCCTCCAGCACCACCGGAAGGATCCCGCTGACGGGACAGACCTCCCCGTTCAGCCCCAGTTCTCCCACCACCAACAGGCCTTCCGTCTGTTTTTCCTCCAGAATCCCGTAAGACGAAAGGATGGTCAGTGCCACCGGAAGATCAAAAAAATTTCCTTCCTTTTTAAAACCGGCCGGTGCCAGGTTCACTGTGATCTTCTTCGGTTCCAGTGCAAACCCGCTGTTTTTCAGAGCCGTCCGGACACGATCCATGGTTTCTCTGACCTGGCCTGCCAGATACCCAACCATCACCGCTCCCGGAAGCCCATTGCTCACATCTGCCTCCACACGGATTTTCCGGGCGGTGAGCCCGAAAACGGACGCAGAAAGAATACTGCTGTACAAACTGTCATACCTCCTCTTATCTCCTTCAGAACCGTATGACAAAAACACCGGTCACTTCCTGCGCTCCGGTACATGGTTCTGAACTTTTTCATTTTCATATCTTTGTGATAAATCCGGCAGAACTGCCATGAAAGAACAGGAGAAGAACATCTCCCGATATTTTTATCATACCTCACCGATGAGAAATGTGCAAGCATCTTTTTTGCGAAACCTCCGGCCATGCAGCCGGAAGCTCCGCCCTACAGCGCTTCGTCAGACTCCAGACGATTTTTCAGTTTCCTCAAGGCTCCCTTTTCAATCCTGGAAACATAGGACCTCGAAATATGAAGCTTTTCCGCGATCTCCCTCTGTGTCTTCTCTTCCGACCCAAATATGCCATATCTGAGGATCAGCACTCTTTTTTCCCTTTCCGTCAGCGTTTCATCAAAAATTTCATAAAGCTTTTTCAGGCTTTTCCGGAAATCCATGGCTTCTGCGATATCTCCGTCACTGCTTTCCAGAATATCCAGAAGTGTGATCTCATTCCCTTCCTTATCGGTGCCGATGGGCTCATAAAGAGAAACTTCCCGGCCGCTTTTCTTTCTGGAACGAAAGAGCATGAGAAGCTCATTTGCTATCCTCACATGAGGGCACTTTTTCTCCCTCTTCCCTGTAAACGATCCGTGCAGAAGCTCCGTCCCATTCCACCCGGCGGATCTGTTCCCGCACCAGTTTTCTTTTTTCTTCCAGAGAGAACCATTCGACTTCCGGAACGTTTTTCTGCAATTTCTCCAGAACTTCCAGATCCAGCCTGTTTCCCATTGCATTTTTCCGGTCACAGCAGACCCTACGGCTCCGTTCCTTCAGGCTGCAAATGTAGGTATAGATCCGTTTTCCCTGTGCATCTTTTCTCTCAGTAAGCTTCGGGTACATCCGGTTTCCACAGGAACAAAAAAGAACACCAGTCAGCAGTGCTTCATTGCTCCGCGGTCTTCCATATGCCCTGGAAGCATTTCTTTCCAGAGTTTCCTGTACAGAGATCCAGATGGTTCCCGGGATCATTCCCGGATGAGAACCGACGGCTGCAATCCACTCTTTCATTGGAAGAAATTCCGTTTTTTTTCCTTTTTCCTGTCTGGTCCTGTTATAAACCATCATTCCATGGCACCCATCAAATTTTTCTTTGGGAGAAGAAAGTTCCGTTCCTGCTTTTGTAAAATAATCCCAGGCTGCCGGATCTGCCATCAGATATACCGGATTCTGCAAAATGGCTTTTATAGAAAAGCGGGTAAACGCCCCGCCGTTTTTCGTCCGTATCCCTTTTTCCATAAGATCCGCTTCTGTTTGCGCCAAAGAACCCAGGTGCAAATACCTTTCATAGATCTGACGGACGAGTTCCGCTTCCTGCGGAACCAGCTTCAGACGGCAGCTTTTCCTCTGTTTTCCATCCAGTGAAAGGATCGTCACCGCCTCCGAAGCATACCCGGTCGGCGTTGTCCCGCCAAGCCACCGGCCGCTTCTGGCAAGCTCATGCATATTATCCCGGATCCTTTCCGCGATGGTTTCCCTCTCCAACTGTGAAAAAACAGACGCTATGTACATCATGGCCCGCCCAAGGGGAGTGGCCGTGTCAAACTGCTCCCGGATAGAAATGAAAGCCGTGTCCAGTCTGGAGAGTTCTTCGATGAGCCCTGCAAAATCCCCGATGTTCCTGCTGATCCGATCCAGGCGATAGACGATGATCGCCCGGCATTTTCTTTTTCGGACTGCTTCCATCATTGCCAAAAAACCCGGCCGGTTCAGATTTCCGCCGGAAAACCCTTCGTCCTCGTAGATCTCCGTCTCCTCCAGTGCCTTTTCTCCATAATGAAGCCGTATGTATTCCCGGCAAAGTTCGATCTGATTTCCCACACTTTCCCCTTTTCCGGTAAAACGGGACTTCCGTGAATAAATGGCAATGCCTTGTTCCATAGAAAGATCCACCTGCTTTTTACAATTCCTTCTTTATCAATCTATCCCGTTTTCCCTATTATAGAATGATAACAGGTTCAAAAAGTCAAAAAGCCTTTTACCACATAAAAAAACAGGCATACCGTCTTTGAAAAGACAGATACACCTGCTTGTTATGGATTCAGCGTAAAGGCAGAACATCTACGGGTGAAAGAGCCAGATACGGCGGCATGTTTCTTCCCAGACGGTTCCAGGTCTCTTTTTCCAGCTTCCACCAGATCCCCGGACTGTTTTCTTTTGTATGAAAGATCACATTGATCTCAAAGGGTGCCTCCGTTTCCTGAAAATCCAGAGGACGGAACAGGTTGACTTCTTTTTCCGGTTCTTCCGGCACATAGAAATAATGTGCCCGGATCCCGGCATACTGCACATCCTCCGGCACCGGCTGTTCTGTCACAAGCCTCAGTCCAAGACCGGTAAGCTCCAGCTCATGAGGCCCCCGTTTCTTCGCTCTCAGAAGGTTTTTGCAGCCTGTCATCCGGGCAGTCTCCAGATACGCCGGATTCTGGAAAAGCGCCTTTGTACTGCCTCTTTCCACCTGAAGGCCTTCCTTGACGACCATAAGCTCCGGGCAGATCTTGTAAGCCTCATCCCGACTGTGTGTGACAAGGATCACATCTCCGGAATAATCCTGAAGGAGCTCCAGTAATTCCAGAAGCAGCTGCTCCTTCAGATAAGCATCCAGAGCGGAAAACGGTTCGTCCAGAAGGAGCACGTCCGGCCGGTACGCCATGATCCGTGCCAGGGCCGTTCGCTGCTTCTGTCCTCCGGAAAGCTGGGACGGGTATTTCTTCTCCAGCCCTGTCAGATGAAATTTTTCGATCATCCGGCAGACCTGCTCTTGTTTTTCTTTCTTCGGAAGGATAAGACCGGCTCCCACATTCTCTGCCACGGTCATATTCGGAAAAAGGGCAAAATCCTGAAAAAGGTAGCCGACTCTCCGTTTCTGCGGCTTCAGGTCGATCTTTTTTTCCGAATCAAAAAGGGTCCGGCCATTGAGGATGATCTTTCCTTCATCCGGCCTCAGGATCCCGGCGATGCATTTGAGCGTCATACTTTTTCCGCAGCCTGAGGCTCCCAGGATGCCAAGAGGACCTTTGTCCAGATCAAAGCAGACATTCAGACTGAAATCTTTCCAGCTTTTCCGGATATCCACCTGCAGACTCATGACTTTTTCCCCTTTCTGTTCCGTTTCTCCCTCAGAGCAAAGTAGTTCAGCAAAACCACTGCCAGGAAAGAAACCAGTACGATCACCAGAACATATTTTCCGGCGGTCTCAAAATCGCCGGCGGCCACAGCAGAATAAACCGCCAGGGGCAGCGTCCTTGTTTTTCCCATGATATTTCCGGCAATCATCGAGGTTGCTCCGAATTCTCCAAGCCCTCTTGCAAAAGCCAGCACAGCTCCGCCGGCAATTCCCGGGAAGCAGGCCGGAAGAGCTACTCTAAAAAAGATCTTCCACTCAGAAAAACCAAGGGTTCTGGCCGCATAGATGAGATTTTCATCCACCTGCTCCAGCGCTCCTCTGGCCGAACGGTACATCAGCGGAAAAGCAATGACCGTGGCTGCCAGAACGGTAGCGCCGAAAGAAAACGGGATCTTTACTCCGAAATATTCCAGAAAAAACAGGCCAACCGGCCGCTTTACGCCGAAAAGATAGAGAAGAAAATAGCCGGCTACCGTAGGCGGCAGCACAAGCGGCAGCGTCAGAAGGCCATCCAGAACTATTTTCAGTCCTTCGCTTTTCAGATTCACTACCCACTGTGCTGCCAGCAATCCCAGAAAAAACACAAAGATCATGGTGAGGGATGCTGTTTTCAGAGAAATGACAAGCGGCGACCAGTCGATCATTCGCTGACTTCCTCAGAAGCCGCGTTTGTCTCCGTTTCCGTTTCCGTCTCTTCTGCTTCTTTATACGGTGTGAAACCGTATTCCTCAAAGATTTCTCCTGCTTCCTCAGACTGAAGGAAAGTAAGAAAGGCTTCCGCTTCTTCGCTGTGCTCCGTTCTTTCCAGAATAGCTGCCGGATAAATGACCGGTTTTTCAAGACTTCCTTCGGGAGCTTCTGCTTTGACTTCCACATCTTCTGCTCTGGCTGCCGCATCGGTAGCGTAAACCACACCTGCATCTGCGCTTCCTTCTGCCACCCAGTTCAGAACTTCTGTCACATTGGTTCCGAAGCTTGCTTTTGCAGAAACCGCATCCCAGAGATCCAGACTGGTAAGTGCTTCCTGGGCATACTGGCCTGCCGGTACACTGGCCGGATCTCCCAGTGCAATGGTATCTGCTTTTACCAGATCTTCAAAGCTGTTTATTTCCAGATTGGAATCCTTTGGAACAATGGCTACGATCTTGTTTTCCAGAAGCTTCTTTTCGCTGTCTTCCTTTATATATCCCTCTTCCGTCAGTGCATTCATCTGTTTGGTTGCTGCGGAAAAGAAAAGATCTGCTTCCATGCCTTCCTCGATCTGCGTCTGCAGTTTTCCGGAACTGTCATAGGAGCCTTCCACTTTCACACCAGGATTCTGCTCTTCAAAAAGCGGGATCAGTTTTTCTTCCATAGAATACTCCAGGCTGGCTGCTGCTGCAATCAGAAGGGTTTCTTCTCCTTCTGTTTCATCGGCTGCCAGAGCCGGAACGGTAAGGCTCATGGTCATAATACCTGCAAGAATCGCTGCGATCTGTCTTTTTTTCATAACTTTGTACTCTCCATTCTTTTTAGTTTGTGTGATGCAGATGATGGATCTTTTTTCCTTCTGAATTACAGTCTGTCACTTGCCCTTTTAAAACATCCAGACCGTGATACAGGTTGGGAAGGACAAAATCCAAACTTTCCCGGACGGCTTTGGGACTGCCCGGAAGATTTATGATGAGCGTTCTGCCACGGATCACTGAAACAGCCCGGCTCAGCATGGCTCTCGGAGTGATCGTACCGGAATAGGCGCGGATGGCTTCTGCAATCCCCGGTGCATTCCGTTCTGCCACAGCCATCGTAGCTTCCGGCGTCACATCACGAACGGAAAAACCAGTGCCTCCGGTTGTCAGGATCAGATCCACCTTCACACGGTCGGAAAGCCGGATCAAAGCTTCTTCAATCGCTTTCCGGTCATCCGGCACAACACTCTGCTCTACCACCAGATAGGAATCCTTTTCCACCAGTTCCCGGATCAGGGGACCTGCCAGATCCGCTCTCTCTCCTCTGGCACTCCGGTCACTGACGGTCAGAACACCTACCCGGTATCTCTTGGTCTCGCCAATGATCCGGATCTCATCTCCCACATGGATCGTTCCGCCTTTTAAAACTTTGGCAAAAACGCCTTCTCTTGGCATGATGCAGTCACCCACTGCTTCATGGATGGCACAATGAGAATGACATTCTTTTCCGATCTGGGTCATCTCAAGGACGACTCCGTTACAGGAAAAAACCGTTCCCACCGGAAGTTTTTTCAGATCAAAGCCTTCAACCAGAAGATTTTCTCCAAAATCACCGTCTTCGACTTTTGCCCCTCTCTCTTTAAAAGCTTCCACTGCCTCTTTGGAAAGAAGGCTCACCTGCCGGTGCCATTTTCCTGCATGTGCGTCCCCTTTCAGGCCTTCATCTTCGATAAAAACGGCTTCCCCTACATTTTTCTTTCCTGTTCCTTTTTTTTCACTGATGCAGACTGCCCGTATATATCCCATAGCTTATCCTCCTATCCTTGCCATAAATCGTTCTTCTGCCTGATGTTCCGGATCTTTCTCCTGAAAATGGTGGGACTCCGGTTTCTGAAGGACCGCCTGGCGAAGTGCTTCCTCCAGCTTCTCATTTCCTGCCTCTTTGCGAAGGAGCGGCTTTAACTCCACACCACTCTTATAATAAAGGCAGGGTTTCAAAAAACCTTCTGAAGTGAGTCTCAGACGGTTACAGGAACCGCAGAATTTTCCGTGGATCGCCTCAATAAAGCCGACACAGCCCTGCGATCCCGGAATCCTTCCGTAGACAGCCGGCCCGTTTCCCCGTTTTTCCTCCGTTTTCTGAAACTCCGGCCAGGCATTCCGGATGATCTCCAGAAGCTCCAGGCGGCTCATTCCCCGGAAGGCTTTTCCTGCACCGATCGGCATCAGCTCAATGAAACGGACATCCACCGGAAGCTCTCTGGTGAGTGCCACAAAATCCAGGATCTCATCCTCGTTCACTCCCCGGATGGGAACACAGTTGATCTTCATGGGGATCCCGAGAGCCGCTCCCTCTTTTACCGCCTCGAAAACCTGCTTCCAGATTTCTCTCCCGTCTGTACAAAGACCGGCAATACCGGAAAAGCGTTCCGGCTTCAAGGTATCCAGACTCACATTGATCCCGTCTATGGACAGACGTTTCAGCTCCGGCAGTGCTTTTTGCAGAAGTATGCCATTGGTGGTAAGGGTCACAGCTTCTGTTTCCGACAGTTCTTTGAGCCTCCGTATCAGTTCCAGACAATCCTGTCGCACCAGTGGTTCGCCGCCGGTGATCTTGAATTTATGGATCCCGATCCGTTCTGCCGCCCGGCAGACACGCAGGATCTCATCCGCACTCAGATATCTTTCCGGATCCGCCGCCACCGTTTCCTCTCCTTCCGGCAGACAGTATCTGCAGCGAAGGTTGCAGCGGTCTGTAATGGAAACCCGCAGATAATCAATGGTTCTTCCATATAAATCGATCATAATTCAAAGACTCTCCAGCAGAATTCTGATATGGCCGCCACAGATCATACCGAGAGAAGCCGCCCCTTCATTGGAAAGATTGTACTCCCTGATCTCAAACAGATCTTTTCCGCTGTTTTCCGCAAGAAATGCTTTGGCTTCCCCGATCACCGTATATTCCACCGTGCCTCCGCCTATGGTCCCGTAAATGTTTCCTTTTTCATTGACCAGCATTCTGGCACCACGCTTTCCCGGAGAAGAACCGGTTTTCTCAATAACGGTTGCCAGGATCAGCGGCCCTTTTTCTTTTTGCAGTCCCTGTTCCAGTTCTTCAGAAAAAAGACTCCGTTTTTTCTGATTTTTTACCTGGATCAGCTCTGCCGCAATGCTGACGGCAATCTCTCCCGGTGTGTTCCCGCCCAGCTTCAGGCCGATAGGCGCATGCACTTCTTCCAGTGCTTCCCTCGAAATCCCGTCTGCAGCCAGCCGTTCAAAGGTCATGGCTACTTTTCCTCTGCTTCCGATCATACCGATATAGGAATGTTTCACAGAAAGTGCATACCGGAGACAACGTTCATCGTCCTTATGCCCTCTGGTGACAATGATAAAGTAGGGGGCGAAACCAAAATCCACCTCTGAAAGCTTCTCATAACTCATGGTCAGAACCCGGTCCGCCTCTGAAAAACGTTCCCGGCTGGAAAATTCCGGCCGGTCATCCACGACTGTCAGTGTCAGGTCCAGAGTTTTCAACACTTTCTCCAGTGCCAGGGAAACATGACCGCCGCCAAAGACTACAACCTGCATTCTGCCGGCAAATGTTTCTTCCAGAAAGCTTCCTTTCGCCGGCTTTTCGAATGAATGGCTGCCTTTTGCTTCCCCGTCCAGGACCGTCCAGGAATTTACCGACTCTCCCTTTCTGAGCCGGTCGGAAAGTTCCAGATAATGTTCTCTCCGTGTCAATCAGACCCCTCCCTTTCCAAAACCACAATTCGGGAAGGTACAGCGGTCACAGTTCAGGCAAAGACCGCCTTCTCCAAGACCTGCCAGTTCCTCAAAGGTTACCGGATCATCTGCCATCAGCCGCGGAAGTACCAGGTCAAAAACCGTCCGTTTCGCATACATGACGCAGCCAGGAAGACCCACAATGGGGATCTTTTTTCCGTCTTTCTCATAATAAGCCAGAAGGAGCATGGCTCCCGGCAGCACAGGGGCACCATAAGAGATCACCTCTGCCCCCAGGCCTGCAATGGCTCCCGGCGTACAGTCATCCGGGTCCACACTCATCCCTCCGGTACAGAGCACCAGCTCTGCCCCCTCCTCAATATAATGAAGGATGGCTTCCTGGATGTGCTCTTTCTGATCATCCACCAGTGTCTGTCCCAGAAATTCTGTGGGATATTCAGCGAGTTTTTCCCTGACCACCGGTCCAAAGGTATCTTTGATACGACCGTAAAAAACCTCATTTCCGGTAGTGACGACAGCCGCTTTTTTCTGATGGAAGGGCAGAATCCGGAAGATCGGACCTCCTTCCGCTGCTTCCTTTGCCCTTTCCATTTTTTCTTTTTCGATGATCAGAGGAATGATCCGGGTACCTGCGATCTTGTCCCCTTTTTTTACCGGAAAATCACCATGGCGGCTGGCGATCATCATTTCGCCCAGCGCATTGACACGGAACAGCTTCTTCCGGTCGATTTTCAGAAGACCGTCCCGGTCTGCAAGGACCTCTATTTTTCCCTCTTTGATCTCGGAACCTTTCATCCCCTCACTCCTGCAAAGGTCAAAAAGGATCTCCGCCGCTTCATTTTCATGGAGCATGTTCTCATCTTTTTCCCATACATAGAGGTGATCCTTCCCCACGGAAAGCAGTACCGGGATATCTTCTTCTGTCACAATATGGCCTTTCCGGAAGACCGGTCCCTTGGTCTTGTCTTTTATGATCTGTGTCACGTCATGGCAGAGTACATGCCCCACGGCGTGAATGGTTTCTATTTTTTTCACGACAGCCTCCTGTTATCAAAATTTCGTCCGTTTTACGCGGGAGAATGCTTATTCTTCATTCAGTATATCGTATTTTCCGGAAAGAATCCAGTCTTTTCCCTGCACACAAAAAGGCACTTTTGAAGAATGAGCCTCCAAAAATGCCTCTGTGTGTGTATTGTATTTTCAATACATCTGGCAGCATAAGTCCCCAGTCTGGAATTCCTGTTTCCGTCAAACGTAGACACTGCCTTGATCAGTCCGATCGTCCCGATGGAGATCAGATCATCCGTGTCCTCCTCTGCTGTCTGGTATTTTCGCACCACATGTGCCACCAGCCGTAAATTCCGCTCGATCAGGACATCCTTTGCTCTCAGATCTCCATTCCGGTATCGTTCCAGATAAGCTTTCTCTTCCTCCATCGTAAGGGGCTTAGGAAACGTCTTCAAAAAAGCACCTCAAAGGGAGTTTTATTACAGCATATGAAAAATACGTTCCTTTTGTGCTTTTCCAAAAAGGAGTTTTAAGCTTCTTCTTTTCTCCGGAGAATATCGTACTGTTCCATCGATACTCCAAGGTCAATGAAAAGAACCTGTTTGGGATGCGGAGCACTTTCCTGCTCTTCTCCCTCTTCGTTGACAATACGGAGCACCTTCGCCTCGAGGTTCTCTCCGTTCGGCTTCATCACCTCAATGGTCTCTCCTACCGAAAATTTATTTCTCTGTTCGATACGGTAAAGACCTTCTTCATTGGTGCCGCCTACGATGCCGAGATACGTATATTCTTTCACGTAAGTATTGCTGTCGTAGATCTGCGCCTCACTGTTCGGCTTTCCGTAGAAAAAGCCTGTGGTAAACTGCCGGTAAGTACAGTTTGAGATCTGATCCAGATACCAGGGCATATTTTTCTCATACAATGCCGGGTCCTTGAGATAATCATCAATGGCTTTCCGGTAAGTCCGGGCCACCGTTGCCACATAAAGTGCCGTCTTCATACGCCCTTCGATCTTGAAGCTGTCGATTCCGGCATCGATCAGATCAGGGATATGACCGATCATACAAAGATCCTTGGAATTGAAAATATAGGTGCCCCGCTCGTTTTCGTAAACCGGCAGATATTCCCCCGGTCTTGACTCCTCCATTACCGCATATTTCCAGCGGCAGGGATGGGTACAGGCTCCCTGGTTTGCATCTCTTCCGGTAAAATAGTTGCTCAAAAGACATCTGCCGGAATAAGAAATACACATGGCACCATGAACAAAAGTTTCAATCTCCAGATCATCCGGAATATTGGCCCGGATCTCCTTGATCTCTTTCATAGAAAGCTCTCGGGCTGAAACGACTCGCTTTGCTCCCAGTTCATGCCAGAACCGGTAGGTAGCATAATTGGTATTATTGGCCTGCGTACTGATATGAATCTCAATCTCCGGACAGATCCGCTTTGCAATGGTGAAAACACCCGGATCAGAAATGATCAGCGCATCCGGTCCAATGGCCTTTAACTCCTGAAAATAAGCTTCCACGCCCGAAAGATCTCCATTATGAGCCAGGATATTGGCAGTCACATAAACTCTTACCTCATGCGCGTGGGCAAACTGGATGCCTTCTTTCATATCTTCCATGGAAAAATTTTTCGCCTTGGCACGAAGACCAAAGGCTTCTCCGCCGATGTATACGGCGTCGGCTCCAAAAATCACCGCAGTCTTTAACACTTCAAGACTGCTGGCTGGAATCAAAAGTTCCGGTACTCTCATTTGTCTTCCTTCCTTACGGAAACCGTGACGCCGTCTCCCAGAGGGATCACACTCGTCAACAGTTTGTCGTTATGTTTCAATTCATAAAGGTATTCCCGCATCCGTTTATAGATGGTCCTGTTTCTCCGTTCCACAGCATAGTGCGACTCGATGATATCTCCGCCCTGAAGAACGTTGTCCGAGATCAGGATACTTCCCGGCTTCATAAGCCGCAGGACATCATCCAGAAAATGAATGTACTGTCCCTTTGCCGCATCCATAAAGATCAGATCATAGGGCTTTTGAAGCTCTTTCAGAATATCTGCCGCATCTCCCTCCAGAAGGGTGATCTGATTTTCCCGTCCTGCTCTGCGGAAATTTTCCCGGGCAATGGGAATTCTCTTTTCATATTTTTCAATGGTTGTCACCTGCATATTCTCGGGACCATACTCACAGAACAGAAGGGCCGAAAAGCCCACAGCCGTCCCCACCTCCAGGACACGAAGGGGCCGGTGAATCGCAAGGAGTACCTTCAGAAAACTCTGCATCTCCCTGCGGATCACCGGCACAAGATCCGCCTTCGCTTCTCTCTCGATTTCGTTCAGCAGCGGCGTATTTCCCATATCCAGAGAATTGATGTAGGTGACCATTCTCTCATCTACAATCACTGTTTCTTCCTCTCTTTATTCACTTTCCGTCTCTTCCTGTCTGGAAAGCACTTTTAGCATTTCGTCCGGTGTCTGAGACGTATTGAGAAGATAACTGCCTTTTTTGAGCTGATGCTTTTCTTTTGAAAAAAGCAGCTGCACATAAAAGACCTTCGCATCACGTACCAGACCTTTTTCCTCCAAAAGTTCTGCCAGTTCTTCACCTGTCATGCCGTTATCCAGCGTAACTGCCACATCTTTGCCGGGAGGTCTCGATAACGCTTCCTGGGCCACCACCTGATAACCGAAGGAATACGCTTTTTTTCCATACGCATACAGAAGGAAAACCAGCGCCGCCAGAGCAAACAGCTTCAGTATGGCAAAAAAGAGCCGGATTCCTGTCTGTTTTTTCATAGGCAGCCTCCTACCATTTGATGATGTCCTGGAAGTCGCCGATATCCAGATCCAGGATTCCCACCAGGCTCAGATTGATCCTCTGCATGATGCGGCAGAGCGCCAGCTCGTTCTGGAGATAATCACTGATGATCTGATTTTTCCGGATCTCATGATATTCCTCTTCTAACCGTGCCATCTCCGCATAAACATCCGCCTCTTCTTTCAGGTTCTGAATCTCATAATTTCGTTTCCGGAAGGCCATAACCTTTTCTCGGAGTTCCGGATATGCTTCCAGCTCTTTTCTGGCTTTCTGAAACCCCTTGTAAGCCTCGCACTCCTGGACCGCTCTTTTCAGATTTTCCGTACACTGTCTGATTTTATCCATTTTTCTCACCTAGACTTCCATAATGATCGGCAGGATCATAGGACTTCTCTTCGTCCGTTTCCAGAGGAAGTCGCTGAGCGCATCTTTGATCACATTTTTGATTTTTCCCCAGTCTGAGACATGCTTATCCATGCAGTCCGCAATGGCATCCTCCACCACATGGCGGGCCTCTTCCATAAGTCCTTCTGATTCACGCACATAAACAAAACCGCGGGATACGATATCCGGTCCGGAAAGGAGCTGGTTGCTGAAACGCTCCAGCGTCAGAACTACGATCAGGATCCCATCCTCCGCCAGATGCTGTCTGTCCCGGAGAACGATATTTCCCACATCACCTACGCCGAGACCGTCTACTAGAATGGCTCCACAGGGCACATGACCGGATATTTCCGCTTTTTTCTCATCCAGTTCCAGAACATCTCCGGAATGAAGGATGAAAATATTGTCCTTGGGAATTCCAAGGGATGCTGCAATATCTGCCTGAGCTTTCATATGGCGAAATTCGCCGTGAACCGGAATCGCATATTTGGGATGCACCAGAGAATAGATCAGCTTGATCTCTTCCTGGCAGGCATGACCGGATACATGCACATCCTGGAAGATCACCTTTGCTCCCATCATGGTCAGCTCATTGATGATCTTGGAAACTGCTTTCTCATTTCCCGGAATCGGATTGGAACTCAGGATCACGGTATCACCTGGTTTCACCTGTACCTTCCGGTGCATATTTGCCGCCATCCGTGACAGGGCTGCCATGGACTCTCCCTGGCTTCCTGTTGTGACCAGTACCATCTGTTCATCCGGATAATTTTTCATCTGCTCAATATCAATGAGCGTATTTTCCGGAATATCCAGATATCCCAGCTCTGCCGCTGTGGTGATCACGTTTACCATACTCCGGCCTTCAATGACCACTTTTCTTCCATACTTATACGCAGAATTGATGATCTGCTGCACACGGTCCACATTAGAAGCAAAGGTGGCAATGATGATCCTCGTGTTTTTATGCTCTGCAAAAATATTGTCGAAAGTCTTGCCTACCGTCCGCTCAGACATGGTAAAACCGGGACGTTCTGCATTGGTGCTGTCACACATCAACGCCAGAACGCCTTTCTTTCCAAGCTCTCCAAAACGCTGAAGGTCGATGGCATCACCGAATACCGGTGTATAATCCACCTTGAAATCTCCCGTATGGATAATGATCCCTGCCGGTGAAAAGATTGCCAGAGCGGAAGCATCCGCAATGCTGTGGTTTGTCTTGATAAATTCGATACGGAAAGCCCCCAGGTTGATGGACTGTCCGTGACGGATCACCTTTCTTTTCACGCTTCTGGTCAGATTGTGTTCCTCCAGCTTGTTGTCGATCAGACCGATGGTAAGCTTGGTGCCATACACCGGCGCATTCAGCTGTTTGAGGATATAGGGAAGTGCTCCGATATGATCCTCATGACCATGGGTGATCACAAAGCCTTTTACCTTATCCACATTGTTTTTCAGATAAGTGATATCCGGAATCACCAGGTCGATTCCCAGCATATCATCCTCAGGAAACGCCAGGCCGCAGTCCACCACAATAATACTGTCTTCATATTCGAAGGCAGTGATATTCATGCCGATCTGCTCCAGGCCGCCCAGAGGAATGATCTTCAGTTTTGAATTGTTCTCTTGCTTCAAAAAGTCATACCTCCTCCGTCACATGGTAATATCTACGTCATCTAACATCTCCTGGAAAACATTTGACACTGCCGCCAGTTCGCTGTCATCCTCTACGATCTCATAAACAGCCTCTTCTTCTCCATCACCGGACAGATCCTTCAGGATCCAGCATTCCGCATCATCCTCCTCGGAATCTGTCACCAGGATATAGTCCACGCCGGCAATGCGTGTCTGTTCCAGTACAAAAAATTCTGCCGCTTCTTCTCCATCGGCAAATGCAAACTTAATTTTTTCCATTTTTCATGCCCTCACTGTCCAGATAGCCCTGCAGAATGTAAACTGCAGCCAGCTTATCCACGTATTCTTTTCTGTTTTCCCGGCGCACTCCGCTCTCCATCAGCGTACGGTTGGCCTCCACAGTGGTCAGGCGCTCATCCCACATCACTACGGGAATTCCCGTGCGGCGCTCCAGGGTCTCTTTAAAAGCCAGGGACTTCTCCGCCCGGTCTCCTATGGTATTGTTCATATTCTTGGGGAATCCTAAAACAAAGGTCTCCACACCGTATTCTTTTGCCAGTTCCTCGATCCTTGCCAGCGTCTGGCGAAGCTTGTTCTCTGAAGTTCTCCGGATGATCTCAACTCCCTGTGCTGTCACGCCAAGCGGATCACTCACACTGACGCCTACCGTCTTGGAGCCAAAATCCAAACCCATTACTCTCATATGCTCTGTTCCTTTTCTTCCGGTCACTGCTGTGCATTATTTTTGATATAATCCTTGAGAAGTTCCTCTACCAGTTCGTCCCGTTCCACTTTCATGATCATGCTACGGGCGCCATTATGGCTGGTGATATAAGTCGGATCTCCGGACATAATATAACCCACGATCTGATTGACCGGATTGTAGCCTTTCTCTCTCATAGCATTGTAAACCGTGTCCAGAACCTCTTTCACACGAAGCTCCGGTTCCACATTTACCTTAAAAAACTGTGTCTGATTGATATCATTCATTTTCTCACGTCCTCGTCTGTCTTATCAACTGTATGCAGTTTTTTCCGTTCCGTCCGGAAAAAGCTGCTTTGGATTTATTGTAATATATATCCGCCCGAAAGTAAAGCGGACATTCGCGATCCTCTTATCTGACTTCTGCGGTCAGAAGTTCCCCTGCTCTCTGGCCGGATACTTTTACGGTACGGAGCTGATTGCTCAGATCTTCCGCAGCGGGAACCGCGATCTTCACATATTCCTTCGTATGTCCGACAAACCATTCTTTTCCATCCAGCGTCACTTTTTCTTCAAAAAGGACCTCCTGCTCCGTCCCGGTAAGAACTGCCTCATAGAGCTTCCGGTGTTCTTTATCCAGTTTCAGCAGGATATCGCTGCGTTTTGCCTTGATTTCTTCCGGGATCTGATGTTCCATGGCATCTGCTTTCGTCCCTTTTCGTCTGGAATATTTGAAAATATGTGTCTCATAGAAAGCGATCTTTTTGAGAAAAGCCTCTGTCTCGGCAAATTCTTCTTCTGTTTCGCCCGGGAAGCCTACAATAACATCTGTCGTCAGAGCCGGGTGATCGAATTTTTCTCTTAAAAGCACACATTTTTCATAATATTCCTCCGCTGTATAACGGCGGTTCATCCGTTTCAGAGTTGCATCGCAGCCGCTCTGCAGAGAAAGATGAAAATGAGGGCAGAATTTCTCCTGGTCTTTCAGGGCATTTACAAATTCTTCCGTAATGATACGGGGTTCCAGGGAACCCAGGCGTACCCGGCGGATCCCCGGTACTTCCATGGTCTTCAGGATCAGTTGCAAGAGATTTTCTCCGTTATCGATCCCGTAGGAACTTAAATGGATACCGGTCAGTACCACTTCCTGAAAGCCGCTCTCTGCCAGACGCTTCACCTCAGAAAGTACGTCAGAAAGGTCTCTGCTCCGCACACGGCCTCTGGCATAGGGGATGATGCAATAACTGCAGAACTGGTTACAGCCATCCTGTACTTTGATATAGGCTCTTGTATGCTCTGTCGTATGAGTGATCTGAAGTTCTTCGTATTCTTTTTCATGGGAAAGGTCTTTTAAATACTTCTGAGTCTCACGAACACTGGCGGCAAATGCTTCTTCGCTCATGGAAGCCAATGTCTCTTCCGGCGTTTCTGACTCGTTCTGCGTGTTTTCGCAGGAACAGTGTTCCTTACATGCACCTTCTTCACAGGAAGAAGCCGTTTTCATTCCTTTTTTGAAATTTTCCAGTATTTTTACCAGATCTCTTTTCTGGTTGTTTCCGATAATAATGTCAATGGCTTCATCCGCTGCCGCCTCTTCTGCTGCTGCCTGGACATAACAGCCGGCAGCTACCACAACGGCGTCGGGATTCATCTTTTTTGCACGGTGAAGCATCTGCCGGGATTTCCGGTCTGCCATATTTGTCACCGTACAGGTGTTGATCACATAGACATCTGCCCCGGGAGCAAACGGCACGATTTCATATCCGGCCTGTTCCAGCAGCTCCTGCATGGCTTCAGTCTCATAAGAATTTACCTTACAGCCCAGATTGTGAAGGGCCGCTTTTTTTCTCTCAGACATCTCTGATCCTTTCTCTTTATAAAAACATATTTTTGTGTAACAGTTCAGAACATCAGCAAAATGAAAAATCAGACTATGCAAACTCGTTTGCAATAGGATGAATTTTCATTTTGGAATGGGCGGAACGCCCATTAGCCTCAGACAGAAGCTGCGAATGCAGCGATAGCGCATGCAATGCGCGTGTCTGTGGCCTGTTGGGCTGAACGTCCTGAATAGTTACTCTATGGAAAACTGCTGCAAACTTTGTATTGTTTTCTTCTTGACATTTATCTGCCATCTCGGTAATATTAAACTAGAATGTAACGTTTCAGTCCCAAAAAAGACTGCCTCGTTACACCGGTACAGTGAAACCTAAATAACTGACACTTTGACTGGTCTGATCTTTCATCAGCTGCGTTATCGTCAATGTATCCGAAACTTAATTTTCGCTGGACTGGAATCATATTAAAATTAGCAGGGAGGTTTTTCCAATGAAAACAGTACAGATTTCTTTAAATTCCATCGATAAGGTAAAATCATTCGTAAATGACATTACCAAATTTGACTATGATTTCGATCTGATCTCCGGCAGATATGTCATCGATGCAAAATCCATCATGGGTATTTTCAGCCTTGATCTTTCCAAACCCATCGACCTGAACATCCATGCTGATGCCGGACTGGATGAGATCCTTGAGATCCTGAAGCCCTACATCATCAGCAAATAATCCTGCCGGATACAATGGCCGCCCGCATATGCGAGCGGCCTTCTTTTTTGCAGAACAGCTGTTTCCGCAGACATTCTTACTCGATCCAGATCGTTTCTACGGTATCGATCGCCGTCTTCATCAGCTCATCGATCTTTTCATTCAGATGCTGTTCGCTTCTCTTGATGATCTTGATATTCGGTTTTGTCACCGGATGCTTTGCCACAAAGATCGTACAGCAGTCTTCATAAGGAAGAATAGAAGTTTCAAAAGCTCCGATTTTTTCAGAAATATCTACAATTTCCTGTTTATCAAAAGCAATGACCGGACGGAATACCGGCAGTGTGCAGACCTCATTGGTTGCTGCAAGGCTCTGCATGGTCTGGCTTGCCACCTGACCGATACTCTCACCGGTGATCAGGCCAAGGCACTTCGTCTCTTTGGCAAAATGCTCTGCGATCCGCATCATATAACGACGCATAATGATCGTCAGCTCGTCATGTGGGCACTGCTCATAAATGTAAAGCTGGATATCGGTAAAATTCACCACATGAAGATTGATCGGTCCTGTATATCTGGAAATGATCTTTGCCAGATCCACAACCTTCTGTTTGGCTCTCTCACTGGTATATGGCGGTGCATGGAAATAGACCGCATCAATCAGGACTCCTCGTTTTGCTACCATATAGCCTGCCACCGGGCTGTCGATTCCGCCAGAAAGAAGCAGCATGGCTTTTCCGTTGGCTCCCACAGGCATACCGCCGGGACCCGGAATGATCTTGGAATAGATATAAATTTCATCGCGGATCTCCACATTCACCACGATCTCAGGATTGTGTACATCCACCTTTGTCTCCGGGAAGGCTTTCAGGATCTTCTCACCAAGAGCCGCATTGACCTCCATGGAAAGCATGGGATAGTCTTTTCTTGCTCTTCTGGCATTGACCTTGAAGGTATAGTTTCCTTCCGGATGTGTTTTTCCCATAAATGCGACCACGTCCTCAGCCAGAGCCTCAAAGCCCTTGTCCTCGGCCCGCACCATGGGGCAGATGCCCACGATACCAAAGACGTGCTGCAGAGCATCCACGGTCTCCTCGTAATCATAATCGCCGGAACAGTCCACAAAGATCCTTGCCTGATCCTTGTAAACTTCAAATTCCCCGTCGATCCGTTTCAGTGCGTAGCGGATCTGACGCACCAGGGCATTCTCAAAGAGATAACGGTTTTTTCCCTTGATACCGATTTCTCCATATTTGATCAAAAAAGATTTATACATGCAGTTTCTCCTCTAATAATTCTCAGTGTCTTGCGTATTTACGAAGTACCGGAAGCAGTTCTTTCAAATTCTCCAGACAGTAATCCAGTTCTTCCTTTGTCGTCTCATTGCAGAAGCTGAAACGGAGTGTGGAATCCAGAAGATCGGATTCCAGATGGATTTCTTTCAATACTGCGCTCACCGGCAGTTTCTTGTTGGAAGAGCAGGCAGAGCCGGAAGAGACATAAATGCCCCGTTCCTCCAGTGCGTGCAGAAGCACCTCACTCCGCACACCACGGAAGCTGACGCTGACGATCTGAGGCGCCGCTTTTTCTTCTTCCTTCGGACCATTCACCTGGATATCCGGAAGCTTTTCCACTTCTTCTATAAAATAATTCCTGAGTGCTCTCAGTTTCTTCTGTTTTTCCTCAAAATCTTTATAGCAGTCTGCTGCCGCTGCTCCCAGTCCTGCGATCCCGGGTACATTATCCGTACCGGAACGCATGCCCTTTTGCTGGCCGCCGCCCAGGATCAGAGGATGGATCTTTACTTTCTCATTGATGTAGAGAAAACCGCTTCCCTTGGGACCATGGATCTTATGGCCGCTGACGGATAGCAGATCGATGCCTGCTTTTTTCGGACGGATCTGATACTTTCCGTAAGCCTGGATGGCATCCGTATGGAACCAGGCCTTCGGTGCCAGTCTGTGTACCAGTTCTGCTGCTTCTTCGACCGGCTCTCTTGCTCCCACTTCATTATTCACATACATGATAGAAACCAGGATTGTGTCCTCGCGAAGTGCCTCTTTCAGCTCCTCAAGACTGATCAGTCCCGTTTCATCTACCGGAAGAAAGGTGATCTCAAAGCCCTGCTCCTGCAGATACAGCATGGGCTGCAAGACTGCTGCATGCTCGATCGCTGTCGTGATGATATGCTTTCCCGCCCTGCGGTTTGCCATGGCAGTGCCGATGAGGGCCCAGTTATCGCTTTCCGTCCCGCCGGAGGTGAAAAAAATTTCTTTTTCATTGACCTTCAGCGTCTTTGCGATAAGCTCCCGGCTCTCGCGGAGATATTTCTCCGCTTCCATTCCTTTGATGTGTTTGGAGGAAGGGTTTCCATAATCCTCCATCATTGTCTTTACCACCACATCACGCACATGCTCACTGCACACAGTCGTGGCGGAATTATCCAGATATGCTTCCAAAATTTATGCTCTCCTTTAAGGATTTTCAGTTCTCTTCCAGCTGATACATCAGAATAGAAAGAACCGTCATTCCTGCTGTTTCTGTTCTTAAAATACGTCTTCCAAGAGTGATCGCCTGAAAACCGGCTTCTTTTGCCAGTTCCACCTCCGCTTCTTCAAAACCGCCTTCCGGACCGATAAAAACAGCCACAGACTGCCCCGGTTTCACAGACTGGAGGATCCGGCGTGTCCCGTCCATCCCTTCTGCCAGTTCGTAAGGGATCAGCCGTACATCCAGGTCAGAAGCAAGTTTCAGTGCCTCGGAAAATTTCACCGGTTCTTTCACTTCCGGTATCAGAAGACGTTTGGACTGTTTGGCTGCGCTTTCAGAAATCGCCTGCCAGCGTTTCACCTTGGCTGCTGCTTTTTTCTGATCCAGCTTTACCACCGCCCGGGCCGTAGCCATGGGTATGATCTCATAAACACCCAGTTCCACGGCCTTCTGGATGATGAGCTCCATCTTGTCACTCTTCGGCAATCCCTGAAAGAGATAGATCTTGGAAGGGAGCTCCATGCCTTTTTCCTGCGCCCACATAATGTTCAGTTCCACCGTATCTTCCCCGATGGCGGCAATGGCACAGCGGTAAACCTTCTCTCCGGTGCCGTCTGTCACATTGACTTCCTCTCCGGGATTCATGCGGAGCACATTTCTGATATGATTCACATCCGGCCCGTCTATAAAAATGTGATTTCCCTGAATCTTAGACGGTTCCACAAAAAAATGATGCATGCTGTTAAAAATCCTTTCTTGCAGTGACGGATACCCACTCTCCCTGATGGGTCACTTCCAGAACCGTAAGGCCTGCTTTTTTCACTGCTTCCACAACGGTCTCCTCTTTGTCATCGATGATACCGGAGGTAATATAGATACCGCCTTTTTTCATCTGATGAATGATGACCGGAGTCAGGGGAACCAGGACATCTGCCAGAATGTTTGCCGTCACGATGTCATACTTGTCATAGCCAGCCGCATCCTGTACTTCTTTGTCATCGATGATATTTCCGATCATGACGTCCATAGAACCTTCCGGAATCGCATTGGCTTCCAGGTTCTCTTTTGTCGCACTGATGGCGCAGGGATCCAGATCAGTTCCGACGGCATGCTTCGCTCCCAGTTTTAAGGCGACGATGGACAGGATGCCGCTTCCGGTTCCTACATCGAGAAGCTCCGTCTCGGAAGTCACATATTTTTTCAGCTGACGCATGCAAAGCTGTGTGGTCTCATGCATACCAGTTCCAAAGGCAGTGCCCGGATCGATATGAATGATCATTTTGCTCTCATCTTCCGGTTTCACCTGCTCCCAGGAAGGAATGATGAGAATATCATCCACATAGAACTGATGAAAATACTGTTTCCAGTTGTTGATCCAGTCCTTATCTTCTGTTTCGGAAGCCGTGATCGTGCACTCACCGATATCCATAAAGTTTCTGAGATCATCCAGCTCTGCCTTTACCCGCTCAAGAAGTTCCGTCTCATCCGTATCCTCTTCCACATAGAAATTCAGATAAGCGATGCCGTCATCCTTGGGACCTTCCGGCAGGATATCCACAAACATCTGCTGCTTATCGGATTCAGTCAGAGGAACCTTGTCCTCGATCTCAACGCCTTCCACTCCTGCTTCTGCCAGCGTGGAGATCACAATATCCTCCACTTCTGATAAAGTC
>OLQE01000122.1_pt1 | contig 67856 bp, 61 predicted proteins | sample 1643161 | NCBI WGS metagenome assembly OLQE01 (sample SAMEA3136650, study PRJEB25190) | human gut metagenome
AGCGAGTTTGCGCGAATGGCGGCTTATCAGCGCGCGAAGTGAGTAGAAATTGGGGCTTGTTCCTGCATCCGTCCTGTGTATAGAGGCTGCGTGAGTTTGCATTGTGTTTCGGCTGATATATGATTGAAATTGTTATTTCAGATTACATGTTATATTTTACGCAATTGAATAAGATATGGCGTGCAACAACGGCTTCGTCGTTCGGTAGTTCTATGAGATAACCTGTCTGTTAAATACATACGTAGGAAATCACAAACTCGCTGACGCTCAAACAGTGTGATTTCCTACGCATAACACAGCCAGGACATCTCTAAGAACTTCTCGAACTCCTGCAGAGGTTGTCGTACACCATATCTTTTCATTGCTGATATATAAATATGTAGTGAAAGGGAGCGGCGATGAACAGCGATTATTTAGAATATATCTACCGAATGATGTTTCACGTGAAACATTGCTAAAATACAGCAGCCTCTATAACGGGACGGATGCAGGAACCTTGGTCAAATTTCGTTACGAGCTTTGCGCTAGCTGCCGTCACCGAGCGCTCTGTCTGAGCGTAGCGAGTTTGCGCGAATGGCGGCTTATCAGCGCGCGAAGTGAGTAGAAATTGGGGATTGTTCCTGCATCCGTCCTGTGTATAGAGGCTGCGTGAGTTTGCATTATATTTCGACGTGTATAAAGTTAGAATTATTATTTTAGCTCACACCAAAGAGTCCCATCAACAAGCATTTTATGAATTATGTAAACTAATTTTATGTTTTCTCTGCCAGTCTTTGTGTCACGAACATTTGTCTTTCTTCCCTCCCCATTTTATTGCATTTACCACACCTTTCAGCACTCTTTTTCTTATTTTCCCATCTCTCTTGTTCACTCTGTTTCATCTATACGGATTCTTTCTACTTCTATGCATATCAATTAATAATTATTCATTCAATTTTTACTATTTTATGCATCTGCATTCATCAAATCATCCACTAAATCTGTATTTTCTACTTATGTTGATAATAGAAAATTGCCAGCTGCGTCCGATCTCTCAACTGCAATTTATCCAAAATCGAACTCAGATAATTTCTGATCGTTCCCTCACTCAAATATAACTCCGCCGCAATCTCCTTATTACTGTTTCCATCCGCAATCAATCGAATAATTTTCTTCTCCCGCTCATTGATTCCACGAGCCGCATAATCAAATTCATCCTCCTTTCTTATCAGATCCGGTATTTTTGACACAATTTCCGCCCCAAAAACCGTTTGTCCGGAGCAGACCGCCCGGAGTGCAGGCAAAATACTTGCATAATCCTGTTTTAAAAGATATCCCTTCGCCCCTATGCGAAGTGCTTTTACAATATATTCATCATCCAGAAATGTTGTAAGAAGCAGTATATTTGCTTCAGGATATACGTGTAAAATCTCCGTTGCCGCCTCCAGTCCATCCATATTTTTCATACGAATATCCATCAGAAGTACATCTGGTTTGTGCTCTCCGTATAGCAGCACAGCATCCCTTCCATCCAGCCCCGTTGCCACTACATCAACATCCTCATTCACTTCCAGAATCGTCTTTAATGCCCCTGTAACCAGACAATCATCATCTACAATTACTATTTTCATTACAAACTCCTCATTTACTGCATTTCTTTCGGTATCACTACAAAAATTCGAAAACCTTTTTCACTCTCAATCCGTAGCGTTCCATTCAGTGTGGACACCCTTTCCTGCATATTTTTCAAACCAATTCCCGTCGTTTTATTCATATTATCTGCACATCCATGTCCATTATCTTCCACGCACAACTGGTATAATGCCGGGTGTTCTCTTACCGTTATTTTTACATAAGTCGCACCACTGTATTTCATTACATTTGAAAGTGCTTCTTTTACAATTCCAATAAGACAATATTTTACATTACTGGTCACTTTATTGGACATATCGTATTTCAATTCAACTTCGCAATATTTAAAGTCCCGAATAATTCCCTTTATACTTTCCTGCAGATTAACCGCTTCATCATGTAAATCATGCACACTTGAACGAATACTGTCCATTGCAGAATTAAGCGAATCGTCCAGTCCATCGAGTATCGGTTCCAGGTTCTGATCCCTATTTAAAGCCTTCGCAGCCCCTGTCAGAAGTATTGTACGCGAAAGTACATGTCCCACATTATCATGGATTTCCCTTGCAATTCTGTTTCTTTCACGGAGTGTCGCCGCATATATTTCATAATTTTGTTTTTCTATCAGAGCTCTGTTTTTTTCTGCCAGAAGAAGTGTTTTTTCTTCTCCATCATCAATTGTTTTCCGAAATTCTCTATCCAATTTATCGTACTTTTCCGTTTTTCTTTCCAAAAGTACTGCAAGTAGACAGCCAAAGGCAACATTCAGCAGCATCCCATTTTGCAAATATGTATTTTCTGTCAGTATCACACCACCTGTAATCATACTGGTCAATGCTGCTACCCGGCTTTTTTCTTTAAGCAAAGCATATCCCATCACTGGATAAAATACTACAAGTTCAGGGATAAGAATCGAAGTCCCGACAAACGCCACGCAACCCAGAATCTTTGTCATCCTGTGTTCCAGAACATATTCTCCGCACAAAAGGACAAGCGCATAAAGCAGTGCAAATATAAACTTTCTGTCTGCACTTATCCAGAATAATGCAGTCATACAATACAGCAGCAATACTCCCGTATCCTGAAAATATCCCATTTCTCTCCTCCCGTTGTTATAATAATATAACATATTCCATACCTCTCAAAGTGACAAATGTCATGTTTTTCTTGTGACATCTTACACTTGGTATTGAACGCATCTTATTTTATACTGTAGTTATCAGGTATAAAAGCCTTCATATTCTCATAAACGACGTTTATATTCCTGATATTACTATGTGAAAGTAACTATTTAACTGGAGGGATTCTTATGATCCATATAGAAAATCTGGTAAAAAGATATGGTGATCTGGTTGCACTCAACCACCTGAGCCTGGATATTCATGAAGGTGAGATCTTCGGGCTGCTCGGACCGAACGGCTCAGGGAAGACAACTGCTATCAACTGTCTTCTTTCCCTTTTGAAATATGATAAGGGAACCATTGAAATTTTTGGACAGCCTATGACACCTGACAATTATCAGGCAAAACAGCAGATTGGGATCGTACTGCAAAACGTTGCTGTTTTTGACGAACTGACCGTGTATGAAAACATCGATTATTTCTGTGGTCTGTATGTTTCCGATAAAAAGAAACGTAAAAAACTGGTTGATGATGCTGTCCAATTTGCAGGACTTGAAGATTATTGCAAAATGCGCCCGAAAAAGTTGTCCGGCGGTCTTCTTCGCAGGCTGAATATTGCCTGTGGAATTGCCCACAAACCGCGTCTTATCATCATGGACGAACCAACTGTGGCCGTCGACCCGCAAAGCCGTAATAAAATCCTCGAAGGTATTCAAAAGCTGAATGCGCAGGGATCAACGATCATCTATACTTCACATTACATGGAAGAAATTGAACAGATCTGCACTCGCATCGCGATTATGGACCATGGTCGGGTCATTGCTTCCGGTACATCCGAAGAATTAAAGAAAATGATCAAGACCGGCGAAACTATCACCGTAGAAGCAATTCTTCTGGAGGAAAAACATCTGCGGGATATCCGCAGTCTTCCTCATGTATTTGATCTGCATTATGAAAATCAGATTCTTGTACTCCGTTGCACCGGTGCACAACATAATCTGATTCGTCTTCTGAATTATCTGCAAAGTCAGGATATCACCTTCGGAAGAGTATTTTCCGAGCTTCCGACGCTGAACGATGTTTTTCTGGAAATCACCGGAAAACAGCTTCGCGATTAATGGTTTTTCAGGCATATAAAGAGAAATACATGATGTATATTTATGTATTATTTTGTATAATTAATGATTACAGAAAGGATTTCTTATGCTGCATTTAATAAAATATAACATTCTGGTAAAACTCCGGAATTTTAATATGACTTTCTGGCCACTTGTTTTTCCTCTGATACTCGGCACTTTTTTCTTTTTTGCTTTCGGAAATCTCAATGATGCCGATTTTGAGACGGTACAGGTGGCTCTGGTAAGAGAAACAACCAGCAATCCATTATTTGATTTTTATCTTGAACAGGTGCAAAAAAGTGACTCAGATCTGATCAACATACATGAACTGACAGAGCAAAAGGCTCTTACAGCCCTGAAAAACAAAGAAATCTCCGGAATTTATTATACCGGTATGACGCCTTCCCTGACGATCAACGCACACGGAATCCCGGAAAGCATTCTACAGTCCATTCTGGAAAGTTATAACAACAGTCTGCACACCATACGGACGATTTTGAAAACTCATCCATCCGGGCTTCTGAACGGACTTACACAGATGATAGACACTCGCAATCTGGTTCAGGAGGTTTCTCTGGGCGGAAAAACAATTGACGGGAATTCGCAGTTTTTTTACGCTCTGATTGCAATGGCATGTCTCTATGGATGTTTTATCGGCTTTGGCTCCGCAATCACATTACAGGCCAATTTAACGGCTCTGGCGGCAAGGCGCTGTGTCACTCCTACCCACAAGCTGAAATTGATCTTATCCGAGCAGATTGCATCTTTCCTGATCGGATATGCAGACGTCATTATCCTGCTTATTTATCTGCGAAACATTTTGAAACTTGACTTCCAGGGACAGATAGGAAAAATGCTTCTTATTTCTCTTTTCGGAAGCCTCATCGGTGTCTCCATAGGTCTGTTTGTAGGCAGCCTCAGCAAAATGAGTGAGGGCATCAAAGTATCTGTTATCCTCGCCATTTCCATGGTCTGCAGTTTTCTCTCAGGCCTGATGAACAGTTCGATGAAAGATTCGGTAGAAAAGCATTTTCCAATCATCAACCGCATCAATCCTGCTGCACTTATCTCGGATGCATTTTACTGCATTAATGTATACGATGATCCGACTCGCTACTATCGAAATGTACTGACACTGGCAGTCATGAGTGCTGCACTTGTTTTTGCCTCATTTTTACTGATCAGGAGGAATCGATATGACAGTATTTAAGTGTTATATGAAAATATTAAAAAATAATATTGGTCTGGTCAGCATCTATCTGGTGATTTTCTTTTCGATTGCCATGGCACTTCAGGCATCCGCCAAAAAGGATCATCTGGAAGATTTTGAAAAGACGCGGATCGACCTTGCCATCGCAGATCAGGATGACAGCACACTTTCTCACGCACTCACGGATTATCTTAAAACCATCCATAATGTATATGAGATTTCCGCAGAACCTACAGTGATGCAAGAGGAACTTTTTTACAGAAATGTAGAATATATCGTGCAGATTCCGAAAGATTTTTATGAAACCTGTATTGTAGACGAAAACCCGCTTTCTGTCACAAAAGTACCCGGATCCTATTCTTCTTTTTATGTCGACCAGCAGATAAATGTATGGCTGAATTCCATCCGCACTTATACTGCTGCCGGATTTTCACAGAAAGAAGCCGCCTCTGCTGCGCTTGAACAGTCTGCTTCGGAAGTTACCATGTATCAGGACGATGAAACAACAATCGAAACGCCGGGATATACGTATTATTTCCGTTATATTCCATATCTGTTTCTGGCCGTATTGTGCTACTCCATGGGCTATATCCTTCTGGCATTCCGAAAAGAGGATATACAAAAACGTATGCTGGCATCTGCCATCTCCACCCGCAGACAGAACCTCGAAGGTCTGCTTGCCATGTTTACAATCAGTTTGGTTCTCTGGCTGATAGTAGTCGCCGGTGCCGGTATTATGTATGGGAACGAACTCCTGACTTCCAAAGTTCTGGGGTATTACCTGTTAAATACCTTCCTTATGCTGACAATTGCACTTTCACTGGCATATCTGATTGGCCTTTTTATGAAAAACACCAACATGCTCAATGGAATCACAAACATCGTTTCCCTTGGCATGTGTTTCCTGTCAGGTGTCTTTGTTCCAATAAATATCATGGATAAAAAAGTCCTTAAGATTGCACAGTTTCTGCCTGTTTACTGGTATGAAAGCATCAACGAGACTCTTTCCCGGTATCATGTCGTCTCCGGTAAAATTGCCGTTGATATCTGGAAATCCATGGGAATCGAAATCATGTTTACTCTTGCTTTGCTCGCACTGATCCTTGCTGTTTCCAAATACAAACGGCAGGGATAATCGCTTCTAATAGATTTCTGGCATCGGTACACAGATTCCCCCCATTGCCGATGCTTAATGATTATCATTAACCAAGTCTCAATGAATGACTCGCAATTCTGATATATTCTTAAGTAGAACAAAGCCCACAGCAAATGCTGTGGGCTATCTATACTCTTGTCTTATGACATTTTACTATATTAATTTCAGAAGAAAATTCCAACCTGCTCCAGGAACTGTTCCGGAACTTCTACATGTGGGAAATGCTTCGTTTCTTTAAGTGTCGCAACCTCTACAGACGGATTGACATTCTGGTAAGCTTCTACGATCGCTTCACCATTATTTTCTGCTTCACCTTCTACGATATAAAGGCTGTTATCAATCTCTTTGAGGCCTCGGGTAATATCAATGTTCATATATTTTGACGCTTTATTTGCATAGACATTTTTTGCGTAGCATCCGCCTCTGTGAGCCGCTTCATAATATGCATCCTGAAGTTCCCGATCCGGATGGAACGGATCAAATGCATAGTTCTCGATAAAGTCATCATTGACTGCACTTCTTGATACAACCATATGATAAACCAGTGTTCCAAACACCGGAATCTCCAGACATTTTCTCAATAGCTTTTCTTTCTTACCAGGCATCTGCTTCAGACTGGCAAGGCTGACCGGATTCACCATCATGATCTTATCAAACAATGTCTTTTCGTTATGGCATGCCATAACTACAAAGGAAGCGGAATATCCATTTACAATGACATCCGTTTTTTCTCCGATTACATTTTTAATAAAGTCACAGATTGCCTGAACATAAACAAAATTTGTATAAGTCATGCCCGGCTTCTCAGAACGTCCGCATCCCGGAAGATCCAAATTGTATACGGTATGCTCCAGCGCAAGTTCATCCTCGATTCTGGTCCATTCATATCCGGAACCACCCGGAAGCATATCATGAATCAGAAGAATCGGGCTTCCTTTACCTTTTTTTGTATAATAAATATCGCCAAAACGCCAATGATAATAGTTTCTGACATCTGTATCCAGCATTTCCTTAAGACAGGCGGATGCTGCAATTACTTTATTTATAATATGGATCGTGGCAGTTGTTGTTGTCGCCAGTGCTACAAGAGTAAGCAGTCGTTTACTGTGCTTGTTCATGTTCTACCTCCCTTTTTATCACCTGAGTAGCTTTATTATACGCTAAAAAAAGTTTTTTTACAATCTATAACAAAGAAAGAAGTTTTTGTACATCTTCCATTCTGGTTGCCCAGCTGGTTGCAAATCTGACCACTGTATGCGAATCGTCAGCTTTTTCCCAGAAACCAAACTGTACGTCTTTTTTTAACTCTTCCATTCTGCTGTTTTCAAGTACGACAAACTGCTGATTTGTAGGTGAATCAATAAAAAACTGATATCCTTTTTTCTTTAAGCCTTCTTTCAGGACTGCTGCCGTCTCGATGGCATTTTTGCCGATTGCCAGATAGAGGTCATCTGTAAAAAGTGCATCAAACTGCACGCCAAGGAGTCTGCCTTTTGCAAGAAGTGCGCCATGCTGTTTTACACGTGTGAGAAAATGTTTTGGCATACATTTTCCGGTAAAGACAACCGCTTCACCACAAAGCAGTCCGGCTTTTGTTCCGCCAATATAAAATACATCGCAAAGCCTGGCAATATCATGCAGTGTCACATCTGTCTCTTTACTGACAAGGCCATAAATCAGTCTTGCTCCGTCGAGAAAAAGCGGCAGCTTATATTTTCTGCACACAGAAGAAAGCTCTTCCAGCTCTTTTTTGCTGTATAAAGTTCCATATTCTGTCGGATATGAAATATAGACCATTCCCGGAAATACCATATGCTCATGGTTATCATCTCCATAAAATGTTTCTACCAGTTCTTTAAGGTCTGATGCACAGATCTTACCGTTTTTTTCCGGAAGCTCCAGTACTTTATGTCCGGTAAATTCGATTGCACCGGCTTCATGTGTGCTGACATGTCCCGTGTGAGCCGCTACAACGCCCTCATACGGTGCCAGCATGGTGTCAATGACAATCTGATTGGTCTGTGTGCCGCCTGTCAGCAAATAGACTTCTGCGTCCTCACAGCCGCATGCTTTCTTTATCTTTTCCTTAGCTGTTTCACAGTAATGGTCTGTTCCATAACCGGAAAGCTGTTTCATATTGGTGTCAATCAGGTGCTGAAGAACTTTTTCATGTGCACCTTCTGAATAGTCATTTACAAAATATAACATTTCTCGTTCCTCACTTGTAGTAAAATCAGATTCATTTTATCACCATTTGTTCTTTATACAACCTGTAGATATTAACACAACCTAAGAATATACCGATAGTGAATAAATTTATATACTTTTTTATATTTATCTAAAAAAACTAAAGCGGATATAAAAATTACACACTCTCTTTAAACTCTTTCTTTGAATAATTCAATATTTTACTAGCATCAATATCAAGTTTGTTAAAAATAGCTCTCTTTTTACATTCAATAATGTTGTCAACAGTAATTCCAACAGCCGTATACACGATTGTTAATAAAATAAATCTCAATATATGAATTGCAGAAAACAGCTCATCATAAGATGGTTCGACATATTTTCTAGAATTATAGTGAGTGTAATAGTTTCTTATATTAGAAAACCCCTGTGCATAATTTTCTATATTAGATTCAGTCAATTCAAGAGTACTATTATATGCAACTAATATATCTTGATATACATGTTTCAATTTCGTATTTTTTCCTTTAGTAGTGTTCTTTTGATCGCTTTTTGCAATCGCCCTTGCTTCTGTCTTTCTATATGTATTTGAATATACTTCAATTGCTTGCGACAAATTCAAATAATAATTTATTCTTGTTGAACGATTACAAACAATTTCATAAAATAGTGTTGGAATTGGACTTGCACTCTCATATAGATTCAGCCAAGATTCCCATACTTTCTGAAATTGATTTCCAAACATAGATGTTGTAATAAGAAATGGTTCATTTACCGCTGGAACCTTCTCTTTGTAATTCAGGTGCAAAATATATTTAGTTTCTTCCATATCGTCTTCAAAAGTAATACTTCCAAATGCAACATATCCATTTCCAAAAAATGAAAAAAGACTTCGTGCCGCAGCTATTTTTGCAACGGCATCCATCAACGGCATTGATTTTGTAAAAGAATACTCAATAACTGAAATGATGCTATATTCATAAACATCAATTGAACATTTGGCACCAAACGTTTGATACAGTTCTATTTCTCCGTATTTATCCTTAGCATTAATCAATTTCGGAAAAGTATAATTCAAAACACTAGGATTTTCTTTTGTAAAGTTATAATTAGATTCTAAAGGTGATAAACCAGCAAACATATAATTTAAATCCGAAGTGGACACAATTATTCTTTTTGCCATAGGCATTGAATAAAAACATTTTCCAACAATTATTTCATTTGGAACTATAAAAAGTGAGATATCATTATTCTCTATAGTATATGATGCAGATTGTATATGACATCCCATTAAAGTAATTTCTGTACCGGATATTTTTCCTGTGACAACAAATTCATCATATAGCCCTATTTTTCGATACCCTTCTATCGGAAACATTGTAATAAGGATGATATTTTCTTCTTTTTCTTGCAGAGTACCAGGAAATATTATTTCTTTTCCATCAATTTCACATCTAAAATTAGATATTGTATTTAAGATTTTTTTAATACTTAACATTTATTCACAACCCTTATTCATTATTTTCAGTTTTCCTATCTGTATAGAGAACAACATCTTTTATAACCCGTTTTCGTACAGCAGAAATCAACCTTTCCATAAAATCAAAATCAATTTTTCCATTTTTCTGAGGTAAATTAATTTGCTTACGCTTAACAACATTCCATCCTCCCAATTTATTTTTATAGGAGTAAATTGGCAAATCAGTTACTTTGTTGATGCACATAACCATAAACAAATATTGATTTGGAGTAATTTTATGCTCTGTCAGTTTCCATTGAATAGCATAAGAATCTGAAAGCACTGTAAAATCTTTTGACTGATAATAAGCTCTGTAAACATCACTATTAGAAGGTAGCGATATCACATTATTTATAATAGTCGCTCCTACTTTAGGAGCATAATAATTCAATCCCTGGTTTTGAAAGCTTGATGTAAGACAAGGAAGCACACAATCCTCTATCGGTTTCTTTGGTAGCTCTTTTGCCTTGTATGGTAACTTCTTTGTTGCAACTTTTGCAAATAAACTACCTATAGTGTATGTTCCCCAATCATCAATCCCAATCTCTGTAAATTTTCGAAGAGCTGTTAGCTCTTCGTTTGACACTTCATAATTGTCAAATCCATTTGCTGTCAAGTAATCAGACAACTTAGCAACTTGCTGATTCTCAAGCTCAGCAATAAATTTTTCCATAAAATCAAAGTCAATTAAATTTTCTTCCCTTACTGGAAGTAATACTTTTTGGTTGTTTAATGTTTCAACATTAAACCTTGAACTCCCCCAAGAAAAACCATGGAACGCTTTTCTCATAGAAATTAAGAAAAATTGCACATTTTTCTTGCTGAATTGAGAATATTTGGGCTTAAGTATCTTTATTTTATCCCCTGTAAAATATGGTTTTTCTTGATAAAACATCGTAGCCGTGTCTTGTCCAAAGGATATAGTGTTCCCCTCATTAAGAAATTCAATTGGCTCATCAATATTTCCTTTTTTTCCATTTTCTGTGCTCTGACGAAAAATGTATGGATGCCCACCACTTTTAATTATTTTTACTTTATTTGCATACGTATTTATTATATTATATTTTCATCGTTCCGTCTGCAAGGTCTTTTGCCACAAACGGAATAAAGTAAAACGGCACAGTGAGCAGTTTTTTCTCTGCATTGTAGCCATAATTATTTTTTGAGACTTTAATAGCACACTCAAACTTATTATGATTTGAAAATTTTTCAAGAGAATTAAGTGTACCTCTGCCTTTTTTGACATCGAGCGGATATAATTTGTTATTTGATTCAATAATAAATTCAAGCTCGGCTGATGTTCTGCCTCGCCAGTAAAACAATTTATGCTCTTTTGCAATTAATTCGTTAGCCACAAAATTTTCAAAAAATATTCCTGATAAAGTATTATCTCTTTCATTCGACACAAACGAAGCAGCATTAATACCGCTTTGATATGAGAACATGCCGATATCTCCTAAAAACAGCCGGAAATTACTTTCACTGTCTGGCATAAGCGGCATCGTAATATGTTCTTTCAGTTGAAAGGACTGATTTACAACATGTGCCATTGTAAGCCACTGTATAGAAGTTGCATAATCTCGCGTTTTACTTTTTTCCTCAATAAGCCCCGGGGAAAAATTTTTTGATTCTTTATTCAGCTCTCTGTAAATATTCTGAAACAGTACACGAGAGCGCAATACAGCCTCCTGGCTTGCCTGATAAAGTTCCATGTCTGAGAGGTAATTATCATATAAGACTTTGAGAATTTCTCTTGATTCAAGAAGATTATTTTCCTCAATATAAGCTTCTACTGCTTCAGGCATACCACCTACAAGCAAATATTTATATATCTGCTCCATAGCCAATTCATGAATTTTACTATCTAAAGGCTTTTTTTCTTCATAAGCTTTTTTCACAGTGGCATAAAGTATCTTATTACTGTTCATTAAAAACTCGTCAAAAGTCATCGGATAAATTGTTATTTGATTAATTTTTCCAACCGGAAAAAGGAATTTATTATTTTCTCTTGAACCTCTTTTATGCGTTTCTCTTTGAAGTTTGATACGGACCATTGAGCCAGTTGCAATTACAGGAATTTCTCTGAAGTCCTGACAAAAATATTTAAGGGAAGAAATAACATTGGGACATTCCTGCACTTCATCAAAAATCAACAAAGTATTTTCATTTATTTGCTTCCCTTTACGCAACGAAATATATTCAATAATTTTCTCTGCATTGGCGGTTTCAGAACAAAACTCACGAATTTCATCCTCTTTTTTGCAATCAACATAGATGTAGTTATTTTTATAATAAGTTTTGGCAAAAAGTTCTTCTACAAGATAAGTTTTACCAACCTGCCTTGCTCCCCAAATAATCAGAGGCTTCTTGCGTTTGTTATTATTCCAATTAATCAATTTTTGCAATGCAATTCGTTCCATAAACACCTCTCCAATCATATGATACATATATCATATATTAATTTGCACCAATTATCAAGAAAATTCAAAAGTTATTTGCACCTATGCAGTATTAAAAATTACAATTATATGCACGTTATCGTTCAAAATATACCATTATAAATCACATGGGTAAATAGCAAATAAAAAGAAAATGGTGTAATCCCTCTTATAGGGATCACACCATCATTCTTAAAATATCTCTTTATCGATCTACAAAATATCTCGCAGAACATTTTCACAGATTTTAATTTTCTTCTGTACTTTCATCTTCTGTATCTGGATTTATCATATCCTGATAAGCGTCATTCAGTTCTTTTACGTTCATCTTATTTACCAGATAAACCTTATCTCCTACGACTGCTGCATAGAAGTTTGTATCATACTCATAATATTCTGCAGTAGTTTCATTTCCATCTGTATCTTTGAAGAGGAATGTATATGCTGCCTCACCATCCGGAGTATATTCCTCGGTAAGACGCTCCTGTGCAGTCATATTGATGAGTTTGTTGTAGAAGGTCGTAAATGCCGATTCATCGAGTTCTTCTCCGTCCAGCTCATATGAAGTCGTTGTAGTATCTGAAGTGGTTTCGTCAGAGGAATCTACATCAGCAGAACTCTCATCAGATGTCTCTGCACTGCTTTCATCTGTATTCTCTTCATCTGATGTATCTGTATCAGTATCGGACTCTTCTTCATCCTCAGCCTTAGCTGTCTCCCTTACAACGTCAACTGTGTGATCTCCGTCATCACTCTTTATTTCCAGTGAATCCAGATCATTCACGGATACATAATTTACGGTCAGGCTGTAAAAATCAGATATTGTACTGTCAAGGATATCTGTCAGGGAATCTTTGGTAATTGTGTATACTTCTTTGCTGTCATCTACTTTTACATAACGGTCATCACCGGTCTCATCTCCCACATAGATGGTAAGTGTCTTCTCAACCGTCCGGGTCTCCTGCTCATCCTCGGAAGAATCTTCTTCTGATGTATCAGCACTTTCTGCAGTATCAGAATCTGCATCTGTGTTTTCTTCTGAAGATTCTGTGCTCTCTTCGCTGTCAGCATCTTCTTCATCGCTTTCCACTGCTTCTTCCTCAGTGTATTTCACTGTAACTACAGCATATGGATCGTCAAATCCATATTTTGCATCATCCATGCAGTTGTAATCTACGAATTTGTCATACGCAAGAGAACCAATTGCCGATGTCACATTTCCTGCTTTCGTTGTATCTGCCTTTTCTGTATCTTTTCCATCAGAGACATTCCAGAACAGATTATCTGCATCCTGCGTAAGTTCATATCCGTCTTCTTTGTCAACCTTTACATCTGTGATTGTTGCAGAAGTAACAGATGGGAATGTACCGCTCTCGGCAAAATCATATAATCCTCCCATAAAAGGCTCCAATGATGTACTTGATACCAGATAGACATTCTTATCATCGTCCTCCTTCTTCACGTAATACTGATTATTCGAAGATTCCATGCCAACCTGAAGTGTTGTATCTCCATCTGCTGTTGTCAGTGTGATCGTATTCTGCGGATCATCCAGCTCATACTGACTCAAATCCTCAACATCCGAAATCTCCTGATCTGCAGTAAGGGAAGCAACTCCCTTAACTGCATCATCCACAGTATCCTGATTTACCGGAAAATCTGCATCTGATTTTTCTGTCCAGCTATCATCTTTTTTATCAAATTCTACATCTGCGTCATCTGCTTTAAAAGAAACTGCTGTCACAGCATCTGCTTTAAGGCTTATGAAATCAACACTCTTATCCTCTTTCTCAGCCTCTTTTGCTTCCTGTGAAGAAACATAAGAATTCACACCGACATAAGCACCGCATGCCACACCAAGCACCACAACAGCAGAAACAAGTTTGACTGTTTTTTTCTTCATTATGCTTTTCTCCTTTTCAGCCATACCATAAATCCAATGACAAGGAAAATAACCGGGATGATTCCCATTACCATAATTTTCCAGAAGCTTACATCATAAGCAGTCAGTGTCAGATAGGAAATCTGCAGGTTCTTAGACGGGATGGAAATCGTCTCTGTTTCATCAGAGCTGCACATCCAGTTCAGAGAACTCATGATCATCTGTTCGTTGCCGCCGGATACCATCTGGTTGATCTGGCTGTCCATGAGATTGGAACTTGTGTAATAAACAATCTGAGTTTCTTTATCATCATCCAGAGTTTCGGTAATACTTACACCCAGGTCAAACGGACCATCAATATCATCATCGCTCTTGTCAATTGTGCCGCTGTTGACATCAACCTTGGAATATGCACTGTCAGAAGTAGTCAGAAGACTGTTGACTGTAACGGTGTCACGAAGATTGTCTGTCTGTTTGATTCCCTGTGCATATGGCATCAAAACATAATATCCTTTGGATGCAAAATCAGAGATTGCATCTGTGCTGTTGACCGTCGGTATCAGATAATAAGGCATCTGTGCATAATGCTGTGAATCGCCCTCTATCACGATACCATCTGTTCTTTCCACACCATAATTTGCAAGAACGGCATCAAAATTTTCCATAGATTCTTCTGTATAATCAGAGAAAATCATAGCCTTTCCGCCATTTTCCAGATAATCAATAATTGCATCTTTTTCAGATTCGGAAATATCAGAAGTAGGTGCATTGATCAGCAGACATGCCGTATCATCCGGAACTTTTTCTTCTGTGATCAGATTCAGGGACTTAATGTCAATATTCGCCTTCTGGATATCCTCCTGAAGTGTGGAATCCAGTTCTTTTTCACCATGTCCGTCCAGCGTATAAAGCACCGGAAGGTCTTCTGATGTCACATAGGAAATTGCACTGTCAATCTGGCCTTCTCCATCAAATCCTGTCGTTGTAGACTGATAAGTATTGTAATCTATAGAAGATTCATAAATACTGCTGTAATTTACCACTTTGCTTCTGTCACCACATACAACGATCAGGCTGTTTGCAGCAACATCGTCACTTGTATAGTCGGATGTAAATTTCGGGTTTACTACCGGATCTTTCTGTTCTACTTTAATGTGATCCGATTCTTCCTCATATTTTTCCAGAAGTTTCTTAATGGTCTCATCTTCGGAACCACTCTGAACTACCTGATAAATTGTGATATCTTTGTCCAGTTTTTTAAGGAATTTTTTTGTATCATCACTGATGCTGTACAGTTTTTCGCTGCTGACATCAACCTCCGTATATTTTGTTGGAAGTGAGCCGACGATCATATTGACTACAAGTACGATCACAACAAAAATGGCACTGATGACTACGCTGTAGGAGCCATTTTTGAGATACTTTTTGTTCATGGAATCCTTGATCTTCTGCTTCAGAGGTTTCTTTTCTTTCTTTGAAGCTTCGTTTACCGGATTTTCCTGATTTTCTGTCTTCTTTGCTTTAAATTTATCTGTAAATTTCATTGTCTCCCACCTCCTTAATTCCAGCGTCTCTTGGCAATCGACTGTACGGTCAGGAATAAGCATACTGCGATTACAGACACAAAATACAGAATTCCTTTTACATCGAAAATTGCATTTGCAAAGTTGTCAAAATGGCTGCTCAGGTTAAAAATATCCAGTACTTTCTGGATTCCGCCTGAGAAAAAGCTGGAATTCACGACATAAACGATCACAAGTGCAATTTCTCCTACCACGCAGACAACTGCGGAGATCAGGAAGTTTTTGATCATGGTGTAGATTATGATTGCTGCTGCAAGGATAAGAAGTCCAAATGTAATACATGTAGACATTGCGCCTTCGGAGAAGAAAGAAGAAATGCCATTCATCATATAAAAAGCAAACAGAATGACAAAGGTCAGCACTGCCGCAATGACCTGACTTTCGGTAAGGGATGAAATAAACACACCGATTGCAAGGTTTGCACAGCCCAGAAGGAAAAATCCGAGGACTGCCGTATAAGCTGCACCCAGAGATACGGTGCCGAATTTTGTCATAAGTAATGGATAAAAGCACATGATCAGCATCGGAATCGCAAAGATCGTAACCAGTGCAAAATATTTGCCGAGAACGATTTTTTCTACAGATACCGGTGCGGTAAGGAGCAGCTGATCTGTCTTCTGTTTACGTTCTTCTGCAAGGACTCTCATGGTAAGGATCGGTACACTGATCAGAAATACGAATGTCAGTGCACTCAATGTATATTCAAAGCGTGGGTATGACGCTCCGAGCTGATATGCGGAAAAATAAATACCAGTCAGAAGCAGGATAAAAAATATGAACAGATAGCCAATCATAGATGTAAGGTAACTTCTCAGCTCTCTTTTATATACTGCGATCATTTATCTTCCCCCTCCTTTTTGTCTGTTTTTTTATCGTCTTCGGTCAGTTCAAGGAAGATTTCCTCCAGAGATACTTTCCTGGACTGCATCTCAAGGATCGGGCACTTCGCATCTGCCATTTTGAAGAATACCTCTTCACGAACATCTCTGTCCTCATTTGTGGAAACATTTACATTCCATGCATGTTCTTCTTTTGCGTCGGCTGCAGTGACATTCTTCACACCCTCAATCTGTCCGAGTGCCGTGCAGATCTTGTCTTTCTCACCTTTTACGATCAGATTCAGGGTATTAGATCCTTCTGCAAGTTTTCCGAGGTTCTCCGGTGTATCACTGGCAACAAGTTTACCATGGGAAATGATCAGTACATAATCGCAGACGGCACTTACCTCTGAAAGAATATGGGAACTTAAAATTACCGTATGTTTTTCCTTAAGACTCTTGATCAGATCACGAATTTCAATGATCTGTTTCGGGTCAAGACCAACCGTAGGTTCATCGAGAATGATCACTTCCGGATATCCTAAAATTGCCTGTGCAAGACCAACCCTCTGTCTGTAACCTTTTGAAAGATTTTTGATCAGACGGTTTTTCATGTCTGTGATTTTTACCATTTCCATGACCTCTGCAACCATGGATTTCTTTTTATCTTTTGGGATTTTTTTAAGATCAGCGACGAAATTCATATATTCCAGCACTGTCATATCGAAATAAAGAGGCGGCATTTCCGGCAGATAGCCGATACATTTTTTTGCCTGCTCCGGTTCATCCAGTATATCATGACCGTCAATGGTTACCGTTCCCTCCGTAGATGCTATATAACCGGTAATCATGTTCATCGTCGTAGATTTACCAGCTCCGTTTGGCCCCAGAAAGCCGTAGATTTTACCCTTCTCTATTTTAAAAGAAAGGTGGTCAACTGCTGTATGATCTCCATAGCGTTTGACCAGATTGTTTACTTCAATCACAATTCTCTCCTCCTTTTCCATTGACATAATTGTTTTATTATTTCTGTCTCTATACAAAATGAAAGACACCTCCAGGTGAAACAGAGATAGGGGGTACCTGGAAGCATCTTCCATTTTAGAGCCAGATCTTATGTCTGCTCTCGGAATATTCTATGAGAAAGTTGTGATAAAAATAGGATAAATCTGTGATGATTTTGTGAAAATAAATATTGCTGATTTTACCCTACGCAAGAGGTTCTTTTAACGGTGTTCCTGCCTTGCGCGGATAGCGTCCCGGCGTCGTTTTTATCTTCTCGATCACGACGAGAGAACGCTGGATCTCAGAATCAGGAAGGTTAAAATAAACTACATCCTGAATTTTACCGCCGAGGATTTTTACTGCTTTTTCTGCCTGCTGCAGTTCTTCCTTTACCGTGCCGGATTTATAGGAAATAAAATGACCGCCAACCTTTACATATGGAAGACAGTATTCTGACAGAGTTGCCAGATTGGATACGGCTCTGGATACGCATAGATCATACTGTTCACGGTACGATTTATTTTTTGCAAATTCTTCTGCACGTCCATGGATCGCCGTGATGTCTTCAAGCTTCAAAAGATCAAATGTCTCCTCCAGAAAATTTACACGTTTTTTCAGGGAGTCCAGAAGGCATGCTTCCAGATGCGGAAATGCAATCTTAAGTGGAACACCTGGAAAACCGGCACCAGTTCCGATATCCATGATTTTGTTTATTTTGTTCATTTCCACAGCCTTCACACAGGCGAGACTGTCCAGAAAGTGCTTGACCAGCACCTCCTGAAATTCTGTGATTCCGGTCAGGTTCATGACTTTGTTTTTTTCAACCAGATATTCATAAAATGTAATAAACTGCTGTTTCTGCACTTCATTCAGGGTAATGCCGAGTTCTTCACACCCTTTATCAAGTACTTTCAGATCATAAGCCAATATTCTTATCCTCTCTTTCTCAGGAATTTCTTCTGTACTGTTCGAGATATACCAGAAGTACGGAAATATCTGCCGGTGATACACCGGAAATACGAGATGCCTGTCCAATGGAGATCGGACGGTATAGTTCCAGTTTCTGTCTCGCTTCGATACGTAAACTTCCTACTTTTTCGTAATCAAGATCTTCCGGAATTTTCTTTGCTTCCAGTTTCTTAAACTGTTCTACCTGTTTGAGCTGACGTTTGATATATCCTTCATATTTCAGGTTAATCTCCACCTGCTGCTTCACATCCCACGGAAGCTCCGGTCTTTCCGGATCGATTGGTGCCAGATCTTCATAATTTAGTTCCGGTCTGCGGATCAGCTCGGCGATCGTTGTACCGGATTTCAGAAGTGTGCTACCCTTTTCTTCCAGAAGTTTTTGTACCTGTGGTGTTCCGCCGATCGTTGCATGCTCGGTTCTGTCAATTTCTTTCTGAATGGCTTCTTCTTTTCGAAGAACTGCCTGATAAGTTTCTTCATCGATCAGCCCTGCCTGATACCCTTTCTTGCGAAGACGGAGATCGGCATTATCCTGTCTCAGAAGCAGTCGATATTCTGCACGGCTGGTCATCATTCGGTACGGCTCATGATTTTCTTTTGTCACAAGATCATCGATCAGCACGCCAATATAAGCCTCGGAACGATCCAGTACAAGCTGCTCCTGACCTTTGATTTCCATTGCTGCATTGATTCCGGCAATCAACCCCTGTGCAGCAGCTTCTTCATATCCGGAGCTTCCGTTAAACTGTCCGCCGCTGAACAGACCTTTGATCTTCTTAAATTCCAGTGTCGGATAGAGCTGACGCGGATTGATGCAGTCATATTCGATTGCATAAGCATTCTTTACGATTTTTGCATGTTCAAGCCCCGGAACAGAATGATACATGGCATCCTGAACATCCTCCGGAAGAGAACTGGACATTCCGCCGATATACATTTCATTCGTATAAAGTCCTTCTGGTTCGATAAATACCTGGTGGCGGTTTTTATCCGCAAAACGAACGACTTTATCCTCGATGGACGGGCAGTATCTCGGTCCGGTTCCTTCAATCATTCCGGAATATAACGGGGAACGGTCCAGATTGTTACGGATAATCTCATGTGTTTTTTCATTTGTATAAGTCAGCCAGCAGGATTTCTGCGGAATCTGTACCGACTCCGGATCCGTAGAAAAGGAAAACGGCACAACTTTTTCATCACCAAACTGTTCTTCCATCTTGGAATAGTCGATGGTATTTCCGGCAATTCGCGCTGGTGTTCCTGTCTTGAAACGAAACATTTCAATTCCGAGAGATTTCAGGGAATCCGTCAGATAATTGGCTGCCTGCAGACCATTTGGGCCTGTATAATTGCTGACATCTCCGTAGATGCATCTTGCTTTCAGATAAGTTCCTGTACAGAGTACAACTGCCTGACAGTGATAAATGGCTCCGGAATACAGTTTTACACCTGTGATTTTTCCGTCTTCGACAAGAAGTTCTGTTACTTCTCCCTGTTTGATGGTCAGATTTTCCTGATTTTCCAGAGTTTTTCGCATCTCTGTACTGTATGCCTGTTTATCTGCCTGTGCTCTTAAGGAATGCACAGCAGGACCTTTGGACTTGTTCAACATTTTTGACTGAATAAATGTCTTGTCAATATTTTTACCCATTTCTCCACCGAGAGCATCCAGCTCTTTTACCAGATGACCCTTTGAGCTTCCGCCTACATTCGGGTTACACGGCATCAGTGCAATACTGTCTACGCTTACCGTAAACATCACTGTATCAAGTCCCAGACGTGCACCGGCCAGTGCGGCTTCACATCCGGCATGTCCTGCACCTACTACTACGATATCACAGGTTTTTTCCAGTGTTTTATTCTCCATTATTATCTTCCCTTCTTACTTCCCTACACAGAATTTGCTGAATATTTCATTTACAAGATCTTCTCCCACTGACTCGCCTACGATGCGTCCAAGGCTTTCGTATGCACTCATCAGATCTATGGAGAAAAAGTCTTCTGCCATTCCCATGTTAATACTTTCTTTTACCAGCCTCAGACTTTCTTTCGCCTCTTCAAGTGCTGCTTTATGGCGGGCATTTGTAATATATACCTCATCATTAAAAGAAAGTTCTCCATGGAAAAACATACGCTTGATCTCATCTTCAAGCTGTCTGAGTCCTGTTTCTTCCACAACGGATACCGGAATGACAGGACTACCTGTTTTTTCTTTTAATTCTTCAATACTCACTGCGGCTTCCAGATCGGTTTTATTGTAGATCACGATACTCTTTCTTCCGGAAAGAAGTTCCATGATCTCTCTGTCATTATCATCAAGAGGAAGCGAAGAATCCACCACATAAAGGATCAGATCCGCATCCTCAGCCATCTGTTTTGCTTTACCGACGCCAATCTTTTCCACAATATCTTCTGTCTCACGGATACCTGCCGTATCAATCATTCGAAGTGTAATGCCATTCAGTGATATATATTCCTCAAGAATATCTCTTGTTGTTCCTGCGATTTCTGTAACGATTGCACGGTCTTCCCCTACCAGAAAATTAAGCAGCGATGATTTTCCCGCATTTGGTTTTCCGAGGATGACCGTCTTGATTCCTTCCTGAATCATTCTTCCGTCATCGGCAGTTTTCAACAGGTCACTTATATTTTCACTCTCTTTTTCCACAATTTCAAGTAGTTCCTGTGGATACCCGGTAAGGTCAAAATGCTCCGGATCGTCAAGTGCTGTCTCAATATAAGCAATCTGATGCAGCAGCCTTGCACGGATCTCCCGGATTGCTTTCTGCACAGAACCCTTTAATTGCTCAACAGAGCTTTTCAGTGCCATTGAGTTTTTGGCCTGAATAACATCCATTACTGCCTCCGCCTGCGAAAGATCCAGCCTTCCGTTTAAGAATGCTCTTTTTGTAAATTCTCCCGGTTCTGCGATGATGGCACCGTTTTTCAGTACCGTCTCGAGAACTCTCTTCATGGCATATACGCCGCCATGACAATCTATTTCAACAGTGTCCTCACCTGTATATGTGTGAGGTCCTTTCATTATCATAACTAATACTTCATCTACGACTTCTTCTCCATCATATATAAAACCATAATGTATCGTATGGCTTCCTGCTTCACGGATATCTTTTTTGCCGTTTTTGGAATGGTAAATGTTCGCAATCACATCCATTGCTTTTTCTCCGCTGATGCGGACGATACCGATACCCGAAGCACTCATAGCTGTAGAAATTGCTGCAATTGTAGCGTCCATATTTCCTCCTGAAAAAGAAAGATGTTATTCAAGGTAAAAAGCACACGTCAAGCACGTGTTATTCACGCTTTCACCTAGAATAACATCTTTTAAAAATCACATATTAGTATCTTTTTAATTTTACAACTACGTGACGGTAAGGTTCTTCACCCTCACTGACTGTCTCAACAAATTTGTTTCCCTGAAGTGCTGAGTGGATGATTCTTCTTTCATAAGGATTCATCGGCTCAAGTACTACCGGTTTTCTTGTCTTTTTGACTTTGTAGGCAATTCCTCTTGCCAAGTTTTCCAGCGTTTCTTTACGACGTCTTCTGTAATCTTCGGTATCCAGTTTTACACGGATGTAATCGGATTTTCCTTTGTTTACTACAAGGCTTGTCAGATACTGGAGAGAATCCAGTGTCTGTCCTCTCTTACCGATGAGGATACCCATGTCTTCGCCCTCGAAATCAACTTCCAGACAGCCGTCTGTTGTGTTGTATTTGGAAGTGATCGTTACTTCTCCGAGATCCATAGAACCAAATACATCTTTCAGGAATACAAGTGCTCTCTCTTCGATATCTTTGATTTCTTCCGGATCTGTAATAATCTCTATTGCCTTTGCAGCTCTGACCGGTTTTTCTTTTGCAGGTTTTTCCTTCTGTTCTCTGACTTGTTTCTCTCTGGAAACTTTTTCTTTGACCAGTTTTTCTTTAGCCGGTTTTGGCTGTCTTTCTTCTTTTGCCTTTTCTTCACCGGATTCTTTTTTGATTTCCGGTGTTTTAGAAACAGACTTCACTGCAGGTTTCTGTACTTCTTTCGCAGTTTCTTCTTTAAAAGCATCGATTTTAACAGAATCCACGATTTTTTCGATTTCTTTTTCTTCAGAACTTTCTTCTACTTTGCGAGCTTTGATGATCGCCGGTTTGCTTCCGATTCCGAAAAATCCGGAGCTGCCTTCACTCACTACCTGAATATCAAGCTGATCGCTGGATACACCCAGTTCAATACATGCTTTGGTAATTGCCTCATTTTTGGTTTTTGCTGAGAACTGCATATATTCGCCCATGATAAAACCCCGCCTTCCTTTCCTGTTTCTTACTTATTTCTTCTTATTCCGTGCTTCAAAGTCTCTGACCATGTTTGCTTTGGCTGTGATGCTTCCTGCTTTTGCATGTGATGCATTTTCGTAAGCTTCTTCAACCTTCTTTGCACGGCTGTTTTCGTCAGTACCGCTCATACCTTTATTGATCTTGTTGATGTTTTTGACGCTCTGATGTGCCTGATTGGTAATCTTCTGAGGCGGAAGTCCTTCTTTTGCTCTCTTCGCCTCCATCTTTTTCATGTTTTCGTTTACCAGATCATTAATATTCATCTTATCCAGATGACGATTGATCAGAAGCTGCTGGATACTTCTTACAACTGCGCTGGCAATCCAGTAAATACCAAGACCTACCGGGAATGTGAAACAGAAAAATGCGGACATAAGCGGCATTACTGTATTCATTGTTTTCATGGAGCTTGCCATTGCATTGTTGCCATCATTTCCGTTCTGTGTTGCGGCCTGCGGCATAAGCTTTAAGTTGAGCATCTGTGTTGCCCATGATAAAAGCGGAATTGCAAGTGCGGCAATGATAAGGATCAGAGATCCTGTCTTAATATAGCTCAGTGGCTGATCCGCAATGTTCAGTACACCAAAAGTCTGCATTTTCTGAATCTCACCAGCTGTTTTGCTGATCTGATCAGAAAATCCGGAAAACTGACTGATCTTCTGTAAGGATTCCCACTGAGATGGAGACAGCGCATACAGGAAATCTACGATAGAATCTGCATTTTCCGTAACCTGTCTTACTCGTGTCATCTTGTTATCTGTGATAAATTTATTAATGATATCTGTAAATCCGTCTACTGCAAGGATTTTTGTGCAGACACCGTTAAATACATTGTAAACACTTCCAACATAAGCCGGAATGTTCTGGATTACCTGATACAGGGCAAACAGAATCGGCATCTGGATTGCCAACTGAACACAGCTTCCTGTCGCAGATACACCATATTTCTGGTATACTGCCTGTGTTTCTTCCTGCATTTTCATCATGGAATCCTGATCTTTTTTTCCCTGGTATTTCTTCTGGATCTTCTGGATCTCAGGCTGCATGATCGCACTCAGCTTAGAGAATTTCTGCTGTTTGATCTGTAGAGGAGTCATACAAAGGTAAATCAGGATACTGAAAATAATAATACAAAGACCGATGTTCTGAATTCCAACTGCATCCAGAACCTTGTAGATAGCATTCATGATCCAGCCCATCACTACTGCGATCTGACCAATGATCGGGGTACCACTCTTAGTAGCCAAAATCATACTTTCCAATTTTCTAGTTCCTCCTAGATAATCTGATGGAGCCACCTCCACCTATACATTTATGGTACAGGATCATATCCTCCATGAGAAAAAGGATTACATCTTAAAATTCGCCAAGCTGCCAGTAATCCTCCCTTTAATGCACCATATTTTTCGATTGCTTCCAAACCATATTGAGAACAGGTGGGAATATAAGGACACTTTGTTCTCTTCATCGGTGATATATATTTCTGATAGAGACGTATCAGTTTAATAAGAAGTTTCTTCATTTACCTTATCTCCTGCAATTCCATGCTTCCTCGCCAGATCCATAAATGATTTCTCTATCTCATGATAGTTGGTACCATTTGCAGAGTTTCTGGCTATCACGACAATATCAAGATTCTTTTTAAATAAAGATTCATTTAAACGATAGCTTTCCCTTACCAGTCTGGTGATTCTGTGGCGGACCACACTATTCCCTACTTTTTTGCTTACTGATATTCCCAGACGATTCTTCATGTGCTGATTTGGCAGCACGTACATCACCAGATACCGATTTGCTTTTGATGTTCCACGCTTGTAAACCTGTTGAAAATCTCTGTTTTTCTTTAAGGACTCTGAGTATTTCATCGAATCCCCCTTCTTTTATTATAGAAGAAAAGACCACATAACTGCGGTCTTATATCTTAGGCTGATAACTGTTTTCTTCCTTTTAATCTTCTGGCAGCTAATACTTTACGGCCACCCTTTGTGCTCATACGAGCTCTGAATCCATGAACTTTAGCTCTGGATCTTTTCTTTGGCTGAAATGTCATTTTCATAGGTAAAAGCACCTCCTTTATCTATTATACCTTATTCATAATATTTTCATAGAACATCATTTCAATTATATTCATAACACCCCTGTTCGTCAAGCAAAAATCTTAAAAAATTCTACAAAATCAGGCTTTTTTTCAATTCTCAAAAGTACCCACATGCCAATGTGGAAAGATATGGTTAACGTAAAGTTATCCACCATCTTGTGGATAACTTGTGGATAACTCCATTTTTTACACTAAATCTATCCCCAAAAGACGACTTAATTTTACACATACCCCTAAAAAAAGTCTTTATTTTACAATATTTTTTATGTGGACACAGTTATACACAATCCCCATAGGATTTTTTCCACATCGTTCAGACTTATGTAAACCCATGAGCGTTTATCCACCATTTTCATGTTATACACATGTGGACAACGTGGAAAACTTCTCTTTTTTTCTTTAATTTTCCCCACGCAAACCCTCAAATAATCATTGCTAAACAAAAGAATTTATTATAATATATAAACGGATATTTATGTCTTTTGACCTATATTATAAACTTTCAAAGAAACCGGGAGATAGAAACATGGATAAAGTTATTGAAAACTGGGATAAAATTCTGCAGACAGTCAAAGCAGATTATGACGTGGGCGACGTTGCCTTTAATACTTGGTTAAAACCGCTGAAAGTCTACGATGTCCGGGATCATGTGATCACGATTCTGGTACCATCCGAGCAGGTTGTTTTAATAAATCTTCTTAATAAAAAGTATAAACTTCTTCTTCAGGTTACGATCTGTGAAATAACCGGAATGGAAGAGTGTGAAGTCAAATTTATATCTCCTGATGAGGCCCCTAAAAAAGAAGTTTCTTCTTATGATAATACATCCGCATCTACAGCGATGTCTGACATTGACCGCCGCTGCGAAGAAGCTCATCTGAATCCCAAATATATTTTTGATACCTTTATCGTCGGTAACAACAATAAATTTGCCCAGGCGGCAGCCCTTGCTGTTGCAGAATCTCCGGGAGACACCTACAATCCGCTTTTTATTTATGGAGGCGCCGGACTCGGCAAGACCCATCTTATGCATTCCATCGCTCATTACATTATCGAGCACGATGAAAACAGCAAGGTTCTGTATGTTACCAGTGAGGAATTTACAAATGAGCTGATCGAGACAATCCGTAACGGAAATAATTCCGCTATGTCCAAATTCCGCGAAAAATACAGAAATATTGATGTACTTCTTGTCGATGATATTCAGTTTATTATAGGAAAGGAATCTACACAGGAAGAATTTTTCCATACTTTTAACAGCCTTCACAGTGCGAAAAAGCAGATCATCATTTCCTCTGATAAACCACCTAAAGATATGGAAATCCTGGAAGAACGTTTCCGTTCCAGATTTGAATGGGGTCTGATTGCAGACATCACACTGCCTGATTATGAGACCCGAATGGCAATTCTTCACAAAAAAGAAGAAATGGAAGGCTATAATATCAGCGAAGAAGTTATCAAATACATCGCTACCAATATAAAATCCAACATTCGTGAGCTGGAAGGAGCATTTAATAAAGTAATGGCAAGTTCCAAGCTCGAAAAGAAAGAAGTTACACTCGAACTGGCAGAACAGGCACTCAAAGACATCATTTCTCCTAATGAACAGAAAGTGATAACACCGGATTATATCATTTCCGTTGTTGCAGAGCACTATCACGTAACTGTCGCTGACCTCTGCGGAAACAAGAGAAGCTCCAAAATCGTTATGCCACGCCAGATTTCAATGTATCTGTGCCGTGATATTATCGACACTTCACTCAAAACAATCGGAAAAAATCTTGGTGACCGCGACCATACTACAGTTATGCACGGGATAGAAAAAATCGAGAATGAATTAAAGGTAAATGATAACCTCAAAAACTCGATCGAAACACTTAAGAAAAAAATTAATCCACAGGGTTAAATGACTTTTCCACATACATTTTCAAAGTTTGAAAGTACTTTTACACGAAGTTATACAGTGAAGAAATCCCCGTTTTTCAAGGTTTGAAAGACTTTTTCACATATTCACACCCCCCTAAGGCGGCTACGGCGGATTTCTTTATATATTTTTATTTATAAGGCCGATTCCGATACAGAAAGGAGTTACACACACATGAAAATCATCTGTTCCAAAAGTAATCTTTTAAAAAGCGTAAATATATCTTTGAAAGCTGTTCCTTCTAAGACAACAATGCCTATCCTGGAATGTATCCTTATGGATGCAACCACAAACCAGATTAAATTTACAACCAATGACATGGAACTTGGTATTGAAACAATCGTAGACGGACACATCGAAGAAAAAGGTATGGTTGCCCTTGATGCCAAAATCTTTTATGAAATCATACGAAGACTTCCGGATAATGATGTAACCATTACAACTGACAGCAATTATGTAGCAACAATTATCTGCGAAAAAGCAAAATTTACCATTCCCGGAAAAGCAGGTGAGGATTTTGCATACCTTCCGGTTATTGAAAAAGATGACTCTCTTACTTTATCTCAGTTTACTTTGAAAGAGATGATTCGCCAGACTATTTTCTCTATTGCAGTGAATGAAAACAACCGTCTGATGACTGGTGAATTGTTCGAAATCAAAGATAACTGTCTGAAAATTATTTCTCTTGACGGACACCGTATTTCTATCCGAAAGATGCCTCTTAAGAGAGAATATTCCGACCGTAAGATTGTCGTTCCTGGAAAGACACTCAGTGAGATCAGCAAGATCCTGTCTGGTGAGATCGATGATCAGGTAAGCATTTATTTTACAAAGAACCACATTTTATTCGAGTTTGACCAGACAATGGTCGTATCTAGGCTGATCGAAGGTGAATATTTCCGTATCGATCAAATGCTTTCCAGTGATTACGATACAAAAGTCAGTGTCAACAAAAAAGAATTTCTTGACTGTATCGATCGTGCAACTCTGCTTGTAAGAGAAGGTGACAAAAAGCCGATCGTTATCGAAATCACAGATGGCAGTATGGAACTTAAGATTGATTCTGCGATGGGATCCATGAATGAAGAGATCGATATTGAAAAATCCGGTAAAGATATCGTGATAGGATTCAACCCGAAATTCCTCATCGATGCTTTGAAAGTTATCGATGATGAAGTGATTAATATGTATCTGATGAATCCGAAGGCACCATGCTTTATCAGAGATGATGAAGAAAACTACACATATCTGATTCTTCCGGTTAATATCAGCCAGAATCAGAGCAGATAATGTAAGTGTTAATCAGTCAGGATAATAAGAGGTGAATGGATTTGGAAATCAAAATCAGAGATGAATTTATCAAACTTGGACAGGCTTTGAAACTTGCAGGAGTTGTGGAAGATGGTGTGGAAGCCAAATATGCGATTCAGGATGGTCTGGTTCAGGTAAATGGAGAAGTGGATGAGCGCAGAGGCCGCAAAGTTTATGTAGGCGATGTGATCACATATGAAAATCAGGAAATAAAAGTAATCAAATAATATGTATATCGAATCGTTAGAGCTTAAAAATTACAGGAATTATCAGAATCTGCAGCTTGACTTCGATAAAGGAACCAATATTTTTTACGGAGATAATGCACAGGGAAAAACTAATATTCTGGAGTCGGTGTATCTTTGTGGGACGACAAAATCTCACAGAGGAAGCAAGGACAAAGAGATCATCCGGTTCGGAGAAGAAGAATCTCACATTCGGATGATGATCCGGAAAGATGAGCTTTCTTACAAAATAGATATGCACCTACGTAAAAATAAGGCAAAAGGCGTTGCAATCAACGGACTGCCGATCAAAAAAGCCAGAGAATTATTCGGTATTGTAAACCTTGTGTTTTTTTCACCGGAAGACCTGAATATTATAAAAAATGGTCCAGGTGAGAGAAGAAGGTTTATGGATTTGGAATTATGTCAACTTGATCAGATCTATCTGACTGATCTTGCCGGGTATAATCACATAGTGAACCAGAGAAACCGCCTTCTGAAGGATCTTTATATGAATCCTTCTCTGAAGGAGACACTTGATATCTGGGATATGCAGATGCTGCAGTATGGCACAAAGATTATCAAAAAGCGCAAAGATTTTGTTCGTGATCTGAATCAGGTAATACAGGATATTCACCATAATCTGACCGGAGGAATTGAACATCTGGAAGTTGTTTATGAGCCGAGTACGGAAGCAGAAGATTTTGAAAATGTTTTAAAGAAAAACAGAGAACGAGATATCAGAATGAAGATGACATCCGCAGGACCGCATCGAGATGATCTGAGTTTTGTGGTAAATGGGATTGATATACGCAAATACGGATCCCAGGGACAGCAGCGTACGGCTGCTCTGTCTTTGAAACTTTCAGAAATCTATCTTGTGAAAGAAAAAATTAAAGATACGCCGATACTTTTGCTGGATGATGTACTTTCAGAGTTGGACAGCAACAGGCAGACGTACCTTCTGGATTGTATTCATGATATTCAGACACTGATCACCTGTACCGGCCTGGATGATTTTGTCAGTAACCAGTTTCATATCAACAAGGTTTTCAGAGTCATAAAGGGAGAAGTTTATAATCCGGTAAGCGGCTAAAGTATTTTGACAAGCAAGTATGCTTATGATACACTGGTTTTAACTATTGGAAAGTTGGTGAATACATTGGATAAAGAGGAATTTCGGATCAAACTTGAAGAAATAAATCGCCTTGTAGAAAAGAAAAATTACAAGGATGCCATGGAAGTTGTAGACAGTATTGACTGGCGTCGTGTGAAGAATGTCCGTACTTTATGTGTTGTAGGTGAGATTTACGCAGCAAATAAAAGATACGAGGACAGTAAGGAGATTTTTCTTCTCGCTTATCACAGAGCTCCTATTGGCAAAAACATTTTATACCGATTGATTGAAGTATCCCTCAAGATGAAGGATATTCAGGAAGCAGAGGAATTTTATGAAGAATTTCTGGAAATTGCCCCTAATGACAGTACCCGGTATATTCTGAATTATAAAATAAGCAAAGAAAAGCAGGTTCCGCTTGATCAGCAGATCAGGATTCTGGAAGAATACAAAGAAAAAGAATTTACAGAAAGATGGTCTTACGAACTGGCAAAACTGTATTATCAGAATGGTGATACAGAGAAATGTCTGGATCTCTGTAATGAGATGGTTCTCTGGTTCAGTGAAGGCAAATATGTCATGAAAGCACTGGATCTTAAGAATCGTATGGGTATGCTGACCGGAAAAGAAAAGGAAAAATATGACAAACAGTTTATTCCGAACCTTACAACGGTAGAAGAAGCAGCCGAATTAAATACTGACAAAGAAGGACAGAAAGTATCTGAAGTTGAAAAAGCAGAGGATGAGAGGCCGGTAATCGAGAGTGTTCGCATTGATGAACGTGATGTAAACGGAGCAGAAAGTCTTCAGGAAAAAATCTCCAAAGGCATCCGTGATATTTTCAGCGGCAAGCGAAAAGAGGAAAGCGAAGAGCTGACCGAGGAAGAATCTGAGACACCGGCAGAAGAAGTGCAGGAAGAAATGATCAAAGACATTTCTTCGGAGGAAGAGCCGACTAATGTTCCGGAGCTTGAACCAGAAGATGCGGTGATTCATGCACCGAAAAATCCAGGACAGTCTGTATTCAGTGATATAGAAGAACGAATCGAAGAATTTACAGAAGAAGAAATCAAGAATGATTCGGAGGAAGAAGCACAGGAAGTTCTAAAAGAGGAGAAGGCCTCGGTGACTGAGGACAAAGCCGAAGAAGCGAAAGCGGCTGCACCGGAAAATGAGACTGAATTTAAGATGCCGGAGCTTGAAATTCCGGAATCCATGAAGAATTTCAATGTGGATGCTCATCTCGAAACAGAAATCCCACAGGCACCGAATATCTGTCTTCCGGGAATGGATAAAGAAGATTCTGATGAAGAATTTGATTTTAATCTTGAAGATACAATTCTTGCGGCTGCAAGCGAACAGGGAATTGAGATTCCAAAAGATCCGATTCAGCCCAAAAAACCGGTTAAAGCACTGGAACCGGAAGAAGATCCGGATGACTTTATGACAGAAGAAGACCTTCAGAGTGCAGAAGATGAGTTTCTGAACGGTCCTGTCGGAAGAAATACAGATGAGGATGATCTTGCAGAAACAGTTGAAATTCCGGTGAAAGAAGTAAAACATTCCAAAAAGGAAAAATCAGCGAAACCTCTGACACAGGAAGAAGAACTGGAACATTTCATTGATTCCATGCAGCCGGACAATAACGCAGATGACATTATTCCGCGGGAGAAAAAACTGACTGAGGATGAAGAAAAACTGTTTACTTATTTTGCAAAAGTTCCGGGACTGAGAGAACAGATTGTCGAAGCACTGTATGATGTACAGATCAATGCATCAGACAAGACCTCAAAAACCGGTAACGTGATCGTCATGGGTGCTCGTGAAACGGGAAAAACACGCCTGATTTCCGGACTGATTCCTGCAATCTGTAAAGAACTCAATCTGGAAGCATCCAAGGTTGCCTATGTGTTTGCTGATCAGATCAATGGCAAGAATATTGCAGAAATCGTGAAGAAGATGTCCGGTGGTTTCCTTGTTATCGAAAATGCAAATCAGCTCACAAAAGAAACAGTCGAGCAGTTAAATAAAGCAATGGAATTCCGCACAGACGGACTGATCGTAATCATTGAAGATGAAAAAATCGGTATGCGCAAGCTGATTGCGAGATTCCCGAAATTTACATCGAAGTTTACATCTATGATCAATATTCCGGTATTCACCAATGATGAACTTGTAAACTTTGCAAAAGTGTACACAAGAGAAAACGGATATACGATCGATCAGATGGGCATGCTTGCACTGTACAACCTTATCAGTACAAGTCAGAAAGAGGACCAGCCGATGAATATCGGTGCTGTCAAAGATATGATTGACAATGCAATCATGAAATCCAAAGGCGGTATCCGTAAACTTATATCCAAGAAAAAAGTAAATCAGGACGGATATAAAGTACTTTACGAAAAAGATTTTAATTAAAAAAACATGCATCAGGAGGAAATTATGACCAGACCTTATCTCGGAAATCCAAAATATACCATTGAAGTTCTTCAAAAGTATGGATTTGTGTTCCAGAAAAGGTTTGGTCAGAATTTTTTGATCGATACACATGTTCTGGACAGGATCATACAGGCTTCTGAAATCACAAAAGATGATTTTGTACTGGAAATCGGACCTGGAATCGGAACGATGACTCAGTATCTTGCGGATTCTGCAAGGGAAGTGACGGCAGTAGAAATAGATGATGCACTGATTCCTATTTTGAAAGATACTTTGAAAGAGTGGGATAATGTCAATGTGATCCACGGAGATATTTTAAAGACGGACATCCGTAAGATCGCAGATGAAAAAAATCAGGGACGTCCGATCAAAGTCGTGGCAAACCTGCCATATTATATTACGACACCGATCATTATGGGATTGTTTGAAAGTCATGTTCCGGTAGATTCGATAACGGTCATGGTACAGAAAGAAGTTGCAGACCGTATGCAGACAGGACCGGGTTCCAAAGATTACGGTGCTTTATCACTGGCAGTCCAGTATTATGCGAAGCCGGAAATCGTGGCAAATGTGCCACCGAACTGTTTTATGCCGAGACCGAAGGTTGGGAGTGCGGTGATCAGGCTGACACGTCATCAGAATCCGCCGGTTACGGCAAAGGATGAAAAGCTGATGTTCCGTATTATCCGTGCTTCTTTTAACCAGAGAAGAAAGACACTTGCAAATGGTCTTAAGAATTCTCAGGAGCTGAATTATACAAAAGAGCAGGTAGAATCAGCAATTACAGAGTGCGGACTTCCGTTAAATATTCGAGGAGAGGCACTGACACTGGAGCAGTTCGCAAAACTGTCCGATATTTTCCACGATATGAAATAAAAAATAATTAATAAGCAAATAAAATCAACTATAAAAGGCATCCGGTTATTGGTCGGATGCCCTTTATAGTTATTTTATTTAATTTAAAAGGAAGGAGAGTTAATTACCTTTTGGTAATCAACATATGAAAAAGAAAATTTATAAAAATAATGTTGGCTGTATTATTTTTATGGTCTTAGTATATCCGGAAAATATGATGGAATCGTGTTTAAGTTATGAAAAAATGGTGAACGATTGTCGAAGCTTTTATGAATGAGTATGGCAAAAAGTGGCGTAAAAATGAAAAAGAATTTTACAGAGATGATAAAAAGTGTGCTATAATGCAGAGCGTACCCAAAAAGGCAGTTGATTCAGGAGGTAATTAAAATGAAAATAAACAAATTAAGCGCAATTATTCTTGCAGGAGTTCTTACCTGCATGACACCGGCAATGGTTTATGCAGATACAACATCTGATGCAGTAGATCAGGCAGTAGCAGTTCTGGAGGACAGCGGAATTGATGATCTTCTTTCTGATCCGGATAAAGTAGTAGACATTATTGTTGCAGCACAAGATGCAATCGGACAGGTTGATGTATCCGATGAGGAAATCAGCAGTGCTATTGATGTGGCAGCAAGCGGACTTGGTGTATCACTTACCGATTCTGAGAAATCCACTCTGGTTCAGTTATACAACAAATTCAAAAATATGGACCTTGATGAAACAGAGCTGAGATCCCAGATCACAAAGGTGTATGATAAACTCGAAAGTCTTGGAATTACGAAAGATGATGTCAAGGGCATTATCGGAAAACTCATCGACATCGCAAAAAGTTTGTTGAACTAAGTAATAGAGAAAATTATATAAAATAAACAAATGAAAAAATCTATGTGAAAAAAGAATATGTAGTAATTTTATAAAAAAATACGAGATAAATATTGAAATTTGTGCAAATACACGAAAGATTCATTGCTTGTTCATAATGTGTTCATAATTGATTGATATGATAAGTTCAGTTCGAAAGAGCTACACAAAACAGACGTTGTAATGTTCTTCATTACACATAAATTTTTTCATAATAATCGCCCCGGTAAACCACTGCCGGGGCACTCCTCGTTTATAAAGCCCTATTTTGGGGCTTTTTTTATTTTTGGTGTTATAATATAATAAAAAAAAAGTAAAGGAGAACGAAATATCATGGCTGAATCAATGAAAGATTTTGAAAAAGAACTGGAAGAATCAATGAAAAAAATAGAAGAAGGCGATATTCTTACAGGAACGGTAATCAGTGTAGATGAAAAAGAAGTAATCCTTGATCTGAAATATTACGCAGAAGGTGTGATTCCGGTAGAAGATTACAGCAGAGAGCCGGGATTTAATATCAAAGAAGAAGTACATGAAGGAGATGAGGTATCTGCAACAGTCGTACGCAAAGATGACGGTCATGGAAATATCCTTCTTTCCAGAGTGGAAGCTTCTGACATTCTTGCATGGGACAAACTGGAAGAATTAAAGACATCCGGAGAAGTTATTGATGTAGTAGTTAAGGGAATTACAAATGCTGGTGTAATCGCATATGTAGAAGGTGTACGTGGTTTTATTCCGGCATCAAAGCTTGCACTTGGATATGTAGAAGATACTGAAGAATATCTGAACAAACCGATTCAGGTTCAGGTCATTGATGTAGATAAGGACAGCAAGAAACTGATTCTTTCCGCAAAAGAAATTCTCAGAGCAAAAGCGGAAGAAGAAAGAAAAAATAAAGTTTCAAACCTTGAGATTGGACTGGTAACAGAAGGAACTGTAGAAAGTCTTCAGCCGTACGGTGCTTTTGTTGACCTTGGAAACGGACTTTCCGGACTGGTTCATATTTCCCAGATTTGTGAAAAACGAATCAAAAAACCATCCGAAGTGCTGGCAGTCGGCGACAAAGTAAAAGTTAAAGTAACTGCAATCAAAGATGGCAAGTTAAGTCTCAGCATCAAAGAAGCATCTGACATGATGGCAAAGGAAATCGAAGAAGAGGTATATGAAGTACCGGATGCCGGACAGCAGGCAACAACGTCACTTGGCTCTCTTTTTGCAAATATTAAATTAGATTAAGAAACATATATTCAGAGGTTTTTATTTTTATGAAAAAACAGGAAAAAATTTTTGTTATCGGACATAAGAATCCGGACACAGATTCTATCTGCTCAGCAATAGCTTACTGTGATATCAAAAACAGAACCACACAGGACAGCAAATATATTGCGAAGCGTGCAGGACAGATCAATGAAGAAACAGAATACGTACTGAACCGTTTTGGTGTGCAGCCGCCGGGATATTTAAGCAATATCGGTACACAGGTAAAGGATATGGATATTCGTTTAAGTCCTGAGGCAAACAAGAGCATGTCACTGAAAAATGCATGGGATCTGATGCAGGAAAACAGCATCGTTTCGCTCCCAATCAGAGAAAAAGACGGTACTCTGGAAGGTCTGATCACAATCGGTGATATTGCCAAAACTTACATGGATACGACCGACAGTTATCTTCTTTCCCGTGCGCGGACGCAGTATCAGAGAATTGCCGAGACTATCGGAGGAAAGGTGGTCGAAGGTAACGGACACGGTTATTTTGTTCAGGGAAAGATCATGGTAGCAACTGCCAACCCGGATAAAATGAAAGAATATGTCGAAGAAAATGACATGATCATCATGGGAAACCGTGAAGAAGACCATCTGCAGGCAATTGAGCAGAATGTTAGCTGTATCATCGTCGGACTTGGAATCGAAGTGACAGAAAAAGTCCTGAAGCTGGCACATGAGAAAGATATCATCATCATTTCATCACCATATGATACATTTACGATCTCACGTCTTATTAACCAGAGTATTCCGGTGAAATATATTATGAAAACCGAAAATCTCGTAACATTTAAAACCGAAGATTTTACAGATGATATTCAGGATGTGATGATCAAACACCGTCATCGTGCATTCCCGGTCATTGACAAAAAAGGAAAATGTATAGGTACGATCTCACGTCGTAATTTCCTTGACATGCACAGGAAAAAAGTGGTTCTCGTAGATCATAATGAAAAAGACCAGGCTGTAGATAATATAGATAAGGCTGAGATTATGGAAATCATCGATCACCACAAACTTGGAACACTGCAGACGATGCAGCCGATCAGTTTCCGCAACCAGCCGGTTGGCTGTACCGGCACGATCATGTACCAGATGTATGGCGAACAGAAGCTTGAGATTCCATCAAAAATCGCGGGACTTCTCTGCGCAGCAATCATTTCCGATACCCTGATGTTTCGTTCTCCAACCTGCACACTGCAGGATAAGATGGCGGCAGGAGCACTTGCACTGATCGCAGATATTTCCATCGAAGAATTTGCGCGTGAGATGTTTAAGGCAGGAAGCAATCTGAAAGATAAATCTCCTGAGGAAATTTTTTATCAGGATTACAAGAAATTTATCGCAGAGGGAGATGTCTGCTTCGGTGTGGGACAGATCAGTTCCATGGATGCAGATGAACTTAAAGAAATCAAAGAAAGACTGCTTCCGTTTATGGTCAGCGAATGTGGCAGACACGGAGTATCCAGAGTTTACTTTATGCTTACGAATATTATAGAACAGTCCACGGAACTTCTTTTCTATGGTGAGGGAAGTGAAGAGATGGCGGTAAATGCATTTAAAATGCAGCCGGAAAACGGCACGATTTATCTGAAAGGTGTGGTATCACGTAAGAAACAGCTGATCCCGCCACTGATGGAAGCCGCACAGATGAGCGGCGGCGATTACGTATAAACAGACGGAGGGCGAAAAATGACAAAGCAGACATGGAAACCGGGTAATATGCTGTATCCGCTTCCGGCCGTTATGGTGAGTGTTACAGACGGCAAAGGTGAAGATGATATTATAACGGTTGCATGGACAGGAACCATATGTACCAATCCTCCGATGGTTTATATTTCAGTAAGACCGGAGCGTCATTCTTATCACATGATAAAAGAGACCGGAGAGTTTGTCATTAATCTTACGACTGAGAAACTTGCTAAAGCAACAGATTTCTGTGGTGTCCGTTCAGGAAGAGATGTAGACAAATTCAAAGAGACAGGACTGACCCGCGAAAAAGCTGATATTGTAAGTGCACCGATGATTCAGGAGTCACCTGTATCCATCGAGTGCAGGGTAAAAGAAATCAAAGAGCTTGGTTCCCATCATATGTTTCTGGCAGATGTAGTAGCTGTTCATGCAGACGAACACTATATGGACGAAAATAATCGTTTTGATCTGAATCTTGCAAAACCACTTGTTTATTCCCATGGGGAATATATGGGGACTGGAAAGCAGTTGGGAACGTTTGGATACAGCGTCAAAAAGAAGAAAAAAACGTCGCAAAAAGCATCCCCAAAAGGCCGCAAAGCCTGATTTTAAAAGGGATTGCAGAATTACAGTGTTTATGATAAAATATAAGTTAAGCAATTTATAAAACGGGAGAAAACACTTTATGAATAATATAACATTGATTGGAATGCCGGGAGTTGGAAAAAGTACGATCGGTGTTGTGCTGGCAAAGGTGTTGGGGTATCAGTTCCTCGATTCAGATCTTCTCATCCAGAAACAGGAGAATCGACGCCTGTGGCAGATTATCGAAGAAGAAGGATATGAGGGATTTCAAAATGTAGAGAACCGTGTAAATGCTTCCATAGAAGCAGAAAATACTGTAATTGCAACAGGTGGAAGTGTCGTCTACTGTGAAGAAGCTATGAAGCATCTGAAGTCTGTTGGAACAGTTGTTTATTTGAAATTATCTTTGAATTCTCTGGCAAAGCGCCTTGGAAATCTGAAGGGGCGCGGCGTTTTGCTGCGAGAAGGGCAGACTCTTGAGAGTCTGTATGAAGAAAGAACTCCGCTGTATGAAAAATATGCAGATATTGTGGTAGATCAGGAGGGGAAAGATCTGGAAGCAAGTCTGGAGCTTCTTTTGGAAACACTAAAAGAGAAAGCAAAGTAACTATTGTACAAGCAGGGGAGCAGAACTGTACAGAAGAAATTTTTATTTACAAATGGCAAATATGTGCTATAATACGAAATTGAGCTTTTGGGACAAGTGACTGAAAGTGAGATAGAAATTTATTTCTGGCATTCGCTTCGGCTTACGGAGTGAAAATAATTATAGAGGTGTTTTATGGAACAGTATGTAATCAAAGGCGGCAATCCATTAGTGGGCGAAGTTGAAATAGGTGGCGCCAAAAATGCTGCACTTGCAATTCTTTCTGCAGCCATTATGACGGATGAAACGATCCTTATCGAAAATCTGCCGGACGTAAGAGACATAAATGTTTTGTTAGAAGCAATTGCCGGGATAGGGGCTCAGGTTGACAGAATCGACAGATCTACAGTCAAAATCAATGGATCTACAATTGCAGATATCAGTGTTGATTATGAATATATTAAAAAAATCCGTGCATCTTATTATCTGTTAGGTGCATTACTTGGTAAATACAAACATGCGGAAGTACCGCTTCCGGGCGGATGTAACATTGGAAGCCGTCCTATCGATCAGCATCTTAAGGGATTCCGTGCACTCGGTGCATCAGTAAAGATTCTTCATGGAGCAATCGTTGCAGAGACCGAAAACCTTCATGGAAGTCATATTTTCCTTGATGTTGTGTCCGTTGGAGCTACGATCAATATCATGATGGCAGCGGCAATGGCATCCGGACGTACGATTATTGAGAATGCAGCACGTGAGCCGCATGTCGTAGATGTCGCAAACTTCCTGAACAGTATGGGCGCCAATATTAAGGGGGCAGGTACTGATGTAATCCGCATCAAAGGTGTTGAGAAGCTTCACCGTACCGAATATTCTATTATTCCGGATCAGATCGAAGCAGGAACCTTTATGTTTGCAGCCGCTGCAACAGGCGGTGATGTAACCGTTAAGAATGTTATCCCGAAACATCTGGAAGCAACTACAGCAAAGCTTGAAGAAATCGGATGTGAGGTTGAGGAATTTGATGATGCAGTACGTGTTCGTGCAGGCAAGAGACTTCACCGCACACATGTAAAGACTCTTCCTTATCCGGGATATCCTACTGATATGCAGCCACAGATCGCTGTGACACTTACACTGGCCGAAGGTACAAGTATTGTTACAGAGAGTATTTTCGAAAACCGTTTCAAATACGCGGACGAGCTTTCCAGAATGGGAGCCAACATCAAGGTTGAAGGCAATTCCGCAATCATTGACGGCGTAAAGAAACTAACAGGAGCAAGAGTCAGTGCACCGGATCTTCGGGCCGGAGCAGCGCTTGTTATTGCCGGTCTTGCAGCAGACGGTATTACGGTTGTAGATGATATTGTATATATCCAGAGAGGATATGAGAATTTTGAGGAGAAACTGAGAAGCCTCGGTGCTGAGATCGAGAAGGTTTCCAGCGAGAAAGAAATCCAGAAATTCCGTCTTCGTGTTGGATGATAAAAATTGTCAAAAATTTAGCAGAGTTACTACTTGACATTTATATAAAATAAGTATATTGTAAGTTCTGCAATAACTTCATAAAGCGGCCTTTTATTCAGAGTGGTGGAGATACAAAGGATCTGAGAAGCCACGGCAACCCCTTTTTATGAGGAAGGTGCCAACCTGAGCGAGTCATCGAACAATAAGAGGATTGAAATTGAATTCAAGACAGTCCTATTGTTGGGGCTGTCTTTATTTTTGTTATACAGGCTGAAAAAGTCATAATGCCGTTCGTGCTTGCACGTATAGGCATTTGAATTTGGAAGCCGCCCAATCATGAGGAAGTAGCGATTTTTGAAAAAAATCTGCGGATTCCGAATGATTGCAGAATTACGAGAATTGCGAAGCAATGGAGTAATTCGTAGAACATAAATTTACTGATTATTTACAGAAAGAGGTTTAACAATGGAAAAAGAGAAAATTTTATTTACTTCTGAATCAGTAACAGAAGGCCATCCGGACAAAATGTGCGATGCTATTTCAGATGCTATTCTTGATGCAATTATGAAAGAAGATCCGATGGGACGTGTTGCATGCGAGACATCAACTACAACCGGTCTTGTACTTGTAATGGGTGAGATTACTACAAGTGCTTACGTTGATATCCAGAAAATCGTAAGAGATACTGTAAGAGAAATCGGTTATACCCGTGGCAAATATGGCTTTGATGCAGACACATGTGCAGTTATCACTGCAATTGATGAGCAGTCTGCAGATATCGCAATGGGTGTAGACAAAGCTCTGGAAGCTAAAATGGGTGAAGATGAGATTGATGCAATCGGTGCCGGAGATCAGGGTATGATGTTCGGATATGCTTCTAATGAGACAGAGGAGTATATGCCATATGCAATCAACATGGCTCATAAACTTGCACGTCAGCTTACAAAAGTTCGTAAAGACGGAACTCTGCCATACTTAAGACCAGACGGAAAGACTCAGGTGACTGTAGAATACAGCGAAGAGGGCAAACCGATTCGTATCGATGCAGTTGTATGCTCCACACAGCATGATCCGGAAGTTACTCAGGAACAGATTCATGAAGATATTAAGAAATATGTTTTTGATGCAATCATTCCGGCAGACATGGTAGATGATGATACAAAATACTTTATCAATCCGACAGGACGTTTTGTAATCGGTGGACCTCACGGTGACAGTGGACTGACAGGACGTAAGATCATCGTTGATACTTATGGTGGAGCAGGACGTCACGGTGGCGGTGCTTTCTCTGGTAAGGACTGCACAAAGGTTGACCGTTCCGCCGCATATGCAGCTCGTTATGTTGCAAAAAATATTGTAGCAGCAGGACTGGCTGATAAATGCGAAATTCAGCTTTCTTACGCAATCGGAGTTGCAAGACCGACTTCCATCAATGTAAATACATTTGGAACAGGTAAAGTTTCTGATGGAAAACTTGTTGAGATTATCCGTGAAAACTTTGATCTTCGTCCGGCTGGAATCATTCGTATGCTTGACCTGAGAAGACCGATTTACAAACAGACTGCAGCTTATGGTCACTTCGGACGTACAGATGTAGATCTTCCATGGGAAAAACTGGACAAAGTAGAAGACCTCAAAAAATATCTCTAAGAAACAGAACAGGGATAAAGAATAAACTCTTTTTACTGATTTAATAGAAAATTTAGAGATAAGAATATAGTGATATGATATAATGAACGCATATATCGAACAAATGGTTCGTAATATGCGTTCATTTTTTATTGCATATCGAGGAGACACCGGTGGCGCGTCCGCTGATTTTATCAAGAGGTGAATAGATACCATGAAATTAAAAAACAGAATCATTGTAGGCTTTATGATGATCATATTGATGCCGATGCTTTTGCTGGCGGCTACGCTGTTTGGAATCAGTGAGGCACAGCACCGCAATTCATCGGGCAGTGATACGGTGCAGGAAAGTGCATATGATATTACGATTGCGGATACCGGAAGCAGTCAGACCAGTATACAGATCATGACGAAGGATCTTTTTTTTACCGCGCTTGTGATATTGATTTTTACAAGTGTTTCCATCGGTCTCTGGATATACAGAAGTGTGGCAGCTCCGCTGGTTAAATTACGAAAAGCAACGCAAAATATAAAAGAAGGCAATCTGGACTTTGTGCTGGAAGTAGACGGGACAGATGAGTTTGCAGAATTGTGCCGGGACTTTGAAGAGATGAGGCGGCGGCTGAAAGAATCAGCAGAAGAAAAAGTACTTCTCGATAAAGAAAATAAAGAACTCATCAGTAATATTTCCCATGACCTGAAGACCCCGATCACGGCCGTAAAGGGGTATGTAGAGGGAATCATGGACGGGGTTGCGGATACGCCGGAGAAGATGGACCGCTACGTTCGCACTATTTACAACAAAACAAACGAGATGGATCATCTGATCAATGAGCTTACTTTTTACTCAAAGATCGATACCAACCGCATCCCATATACATTCAGCAAATTAAATGTGGATGATTATTTTTCAGACTGTGCGGAGGAAGTGGGGCTGGAACTGGAGACGAGAGGCATTCAGCTTTATTATGCAAATTACGTCGAAAAGGATGTTCTTGTCATTGCAGACGGAGAGCAGATACGGCGTGTGATCCATAACATCATCAGCAATGCAATCAAGTATATGGATAAACCAAAAGGCGTGATACAGATCCGTGTGAAAGATGTAGGAGATTTTATACAGGTTGAAATAGAAGATAATGGTAAAGGCATTGCATCCAAGGACCTGACCTATATTTTTGACCGCTTTTACAGAACCGATGTTTCGCGAAATTCTTCCAAAGGAGGAAGCGGAATCGGTCTTTCCATCGTTCGTAAGATCCTTGAAGACCATGGCGGCAAGGTATGGGCAACCAGCCGTGAGGGAATCGGAACGATCATGTACTTTGTTTTAAGAAAATACCAGGAGGTACCTATGAAATGAGCAAAATTCTGATCATTGAAGATGAAGAAGCAATTGCAGATCTGGAGAAGGATTATCTGGAACTGTCAGGATTTGAAGTAGAAATAGCAAACAGAGGAGATGTGGGCCTTGAAAAAGCACTAAAAGAAGAATATGATTTGATTATTCTTGATCTGATGCTTCCGGAGGTAGATGGATTTGATATCTGCCGTCAGGTACGCCAGGAAAAAAATATTCCGATCATCATGGTCTCAGCAAAGAAAGACGACATTGATAAAATCCGTGGTCTGGGGCTTGGTGCAGATGACTACATGACGAAACCGTTCAGTCCGAGTGAACTGGTTGCACGTGTAAAGGCACATATGGAGAGATATAACAGACTGGTTGGCTCCGTGGCAGTAAAGAACGACATTATTGAGATCCGCGGAATCAAGATTGACAAGACGGCGAGACGAATCTGGGTAAACGGAGAAGAAAAGACTTTTACAACGAAGGAATTTGATCTTCTGACATTTCTTGCTGAGAATCCAAACCGTGTATTTACAAAAGCGGAGTTGTTCCGTCAGATCTGGGACATGGAATCCGTAGGGGATATTGCAACTGTCACGGTTCATATCAAGAAGATCCGTGAAAAAATCGAATTCAATACGGCGAAGCCGCAATATATAGAAACTATATGGGGTGTCGGTTATCGCTTCAAGGTATAAATCATATGGAAAAATTATATAAAAAACTCGAAAGCTACGGTCAGTCGGATTATTATCCGTTTCATATGCCGGGACATAAGCGCAATCCGGATTCGGTAAGAGGTGATTTCCCTTTCGAGAGAGACATTACCGAAATAGAAGGTTTTGATAATCTTCATCATCCGGAAGACATTCTTCTTGAGGCGCAGAAAAATGTCTCAAAGCTTTATGGAACAAAAGAAAGTTATTACAGTGTGAACGGAAGTACGGCAGCTTTGCTTGCGGCTGTTTCTGCAGCAGTTCCACGAAAGGGACAGATACTCGTGGCGAGAAACTGTCATAAAGCAGTCTATCATGCCATGTATCTGAGAGAGTTAAAACCAACTTACATTTATCCACAAATGGATATGAAGTGGTGGATAAACGGTGGGATTTTTCCGGACAAAGTGGAAAGATGCCTTGCAGAGAATCCAGAGATCAAAGCAGTATTGATTACTTCACCGACTTATGACGGAGTGGTTTCTGATGTTAAGGCAATTGCTGAGATTGCGCACAAATATGAAATCCCGCTGATCGTTGACGAGGCACATGGAGCACATTTTCAGTTCTCGAATTATTTTCCGACTTCAGCAGTGGAACTTGGAGCAGACCTTGTAATCCAGAGCTTTCACAAAACGCTTCCGGCTATGACGCAGACTGCAATTCTTCATAACTGCAGTGGCAGAGTGGATGGAAGACTTATTCGGAGATTTATGGGAATCTATCAGACGAGCAGCCCGTCTTATATTCTTATGGCAAGTATCGATGCATGTATGGATACGATGGCAGCAGAAGGTCATGAAATGTTCCGTGAATTTACAAAAATGCTGGAACAGGCACGAAAGAGGCTTTCGCAGTGCAGATATATCTGTCTGGCAGATCCGGAAAAGGATGTAAATGGTGTTTTTGATTATGACCGTTCGAAACTGATTTTTTCTACGGTGAATTCTACACTGACAGGAGCGCAGTTGTATGATATCCTTCTGGAGAGATACCATATACAGATGGAGATGGAAACTGAAACGTATGCTCTCGCACTTGCAGCAGTCGGAGACAGAGAAGAAGGATTTGAACGTCTTTGTCAGGCAATCAAGGAGATAGACCGGGAAGAAGAGCAAAAAGTGAAAAAGCTTGATCTGACAGGAATGGAAGAACGTAAAATGGATGCAAAGTCCATGTACTGTGTCCTGAATCAGGTACTTTCTGTTTCTGAGGCAATGGAAACGGAGAGCGAAAGCTGTATTCTGGAAGAATGTATCGGCAGGATATCGGCAGAGTTTGCTTATCTGTATCCGCCGGGAATACCACTTCTTACTCCGGGAGAGCAGATTACGGGAAAGTTTATCCGTAATATAAAAATATATACGGAAGAAGGCCTGTATCTGCAGGGGCTTGAAGACTATACGAACCAGTCCATCCGTGTGGTAAAACAGACAACAAAGGAGCAATACGAAGAAACTAATGGGTAAGATTTTTTATATCATGGGAAAAAGTGCGTCCGGAAAAGACAAAATCTATTCCAGACTTGCAGGAAATAAAGAACTGAATCTCAAGAAGCTGATTCTCTACACGACCAGACCGGTAAGAGACGGAGAAGAAAACGGCAAACAATATTATTTTACAGACGAAAAAAAACTTCAGGAATTTAAGACAGAAGGAAAAGTCATCGAAGCAAGAGCTTACAATACAGTATACGGTGTGTGGACTTATTTTACGGCAGATGATGGACAGATTGATCTTAAGAAGGGACATTATCTGGGAATAGGCACACTGGAATCCTATCAAAAAATGAGAAATTATTACGGGGAGTCAAATGTAATTCCTGTTTATATCGAAGTGGAAGACGGTGAAAGACTGATAAGGGCTATCAAGAGGGAAAAAGAGCAGGAAACACCGAAATATGAGGAACTGTGCCGCAGATTTCTTGCAGATCAGGAAGATTTTTCCGAAGAGAAGCTTCAGGAGACCGGGATCAGCCGAAGATTCGAAAATGACAATCTTGATGTATGTGTCAGAAATATTACTTATTTTATAAATTCCATGTCATAAACAAAAATAGTTTTGATTGACTATTAAAGTATGATATAATGACAGTATAACGAACAAAGATTCGTATACAGAAACTACAGACAAGAGAGGTGATTCTGAATGGTCAGTTTCAATAACATTATAGGGCATAAGGATATTGTAAAACATTTACAAAATGCAATTAAAACAGAAAAGATATCCCATTCATACATTTTTACGGGCAGACCGGGATCCGGCAAGAAGCTTATTGCAACGACGTACGCAATGACGCTGCAGTGTGAAGCAGGCGGAACCGAGCCATGTCAGAAGTGTGATTCCTGTAAGAAGGCACTGGGCAAGAATCATCCGGATATTATAATGGTTAACCATGAGAAATCGGGAACCATTTCCATTGATGAGATCCGTGAGCAGGTGATTCACGATGTTGCAGTGAAGCCGTATTGCAGTCCGCATAAGATTTATATTATACCGGATGCGGAAATGATGACGGTACAGGCTCAGAATGCTCTGTTAAAAACAATCGAAGAACCGCCGGAATATGCAGTGATCATACTGCTGACCAGCAATATAGATGCACTTCTGCCTACGATTCAGTCAAGATGTATACGTCTTGACCTGAAAGTAGTCGATGACAGCCTTGTTAAGAAATACCTGATGGAGAGACTGCATGTGCCGGATTATCAGGCAGAGATCGATGCATCTTTTGCACAGGGAAGTATCGGCAGAGCCAAAGATGCGGCTACGTCAGAGGAGTTTTCTGCTATGACAGAAAATGCCTTAAAGATACTGAAATATGTTAATACAATGGAAGTATATGAGCTTGCGGACGAGATTAATTCTCTTTCGGGCGAAAAGCAGAATATAGGAGATTATCTGGATATTTTCCAGTTTTGGTTCAGAGATGTTCTGATGTTTAAGGCTACTCAGGAAGTTGACAACCTTGTATTTAAACAGGAAATTAATTATATAAAGGAACAGGCGAGCCAGCGCTCTTATGAAAATCTGGAAAAGATTCTGGAGGCACTCGAAAAGACAAAAGTCCGTCTTCGTGCAAATGTTAACTTCGAGCTTGCACTTGAATTACTGTTCCTGACGATCAGGGAGAGATAGAATGACAAAAATTGTTGGTATCAGATTTAGAAACGTGGGCAAGATTTATTATTTTGACCCGAAAAACTATAAAATGCAGATCGGCGATCATGTAATCGTTGAGACCGCGCGTGGAATCGAATTCGGACGAGTTGTTCTCGGACCGAAGGAAGTAGGAGAGAATGAAGTAGTACATCCGCTGAAAGAAGTACTCAGAGTTGCGACAGAAGCAGACGAAGAAAGAGAAAAACAGAATCGTCTGAAAGAGAAAGACGCATTCAAAATCTGCCAGAAGAAGATTCGTGAACATGGTCTGGAAATGAAACTGATTGATGCGGAGTATACTTTTGATAATAATAAAGTACTGTTTTATTTTACCGCCGACGGAAGAATCGATTTCCGCCAGCTGGTAAAGGATCTTGCATCTATTTTCAAGACTCGAATCGAACTTCGTCAGATCGGTGTACGTGATGAAACAAAAATTCTCGGTGGAATCGGTATTTGCGGAAGATGTCTCTGCTGTCATACGTACCTGTCAGAGTTTGCACCGGTATCGATCAAAATGGCGAAAGAGCAGAATCTTTCCCTGAATCAGACAAAGATTTCCGGTGTCTGTGGCAGACTGATGTGCTGTCTTAAGAACGAGCAGGAAACATACGAGGAACTCAATAAAAATCTTCCGGGAACAGGCGACATAGTCACACTTCCGGACGGACTGCAGGGAACCGTACACAGTGTTAACGTTCTCCGTCAGCGGGTAAAAGTTATCGTTGAGGTGAACGACGAAAAGGAAATTCAGGAATTTGCGGTAAATGAACTGAAATTCCGCCCACGGAAGAAAAAAGCAAAGGCTTTCGAAAAAGAAGGCAAAGAAACAAAAGAATCAGAACAAAAAGAAGGAGATTCCAAATCCCATGGCAAAAAATCCGCAGAGTGATCTTGTACAGCCGAATGAACGGGTAGACGATCTTCAGAATGGTTTTTATGTGATTCAGAATCCTGAGAAATTCTGTTTTGGCATGGATGCGGTTCTTTTATCTGGTTTTGCAAACATAAGAAAAAATGAGACTGTACTTGATATGGGTACCGGTACAGGGATTATTCCGATTCTCCTGAAATCAAAGGGTAAAGGAGGTCATCTGACCGGACTTGAGATTCAGGAGGAATGTGCGGATATGGCCAGACGCAGTGTGAGATACAATAGTCTGGAATCCGATATTGATATTATATGCGGAGATATTAAAGAGGCTGCTGCGACTTTTGGAGCAGCTTCTTTTGATGTAGTGACCAGTAATCCTCCTTATATGATCGGACAGCACGGAATCCAGAATCCTTATATGGCAAAAGCAATCGCACGTCATGAAATCCTGTGTACGCTGGAAGATGTGGTAAGTCAGGCGGCAAATGTATTAAAAGACAGAGGAAGGTTTTTTATGGTACATCGTCCATTCCGTCTTGCCGAGATTTTTCAGGTGCTGATGAAATACAAACTGGAACCAAAAAGAATGCAGCTCGTTTATCCATATGTTAATAAAGAACCGAACATGGTTCTTATCGAGGCGCGAAAAGGCTGTAATTCCAGAATTTCCGTAGAACCACCGCTGATCGTTTATGAGAAACCAGGTACATATACACAAGAAATTCTTGAAATATATGAAATGATATAAAATTTACAGAAAGACATAAAAGAAAGGAGTTGCTTCGGATGAGAGGCAAACTTTATCTCTGTGCAACACCCATCGGAAATCTTGAGGACATTACGCTTCGGGTGCTCCGTACATTAAAGGAAGTAGACCTGATCGCAGCAGAAGATACCAGAAACAGTATCAAGCTTCTGAACCATTTTGAAATAAAAACACCTATGACCAGCTATCATGAGTACAACAAAATAGAAAAAGCATACACACTGATAGAAAAAATGCAGAATGGGATGAATGTTGCACTGATCACGGATGCGGGCACTCCGGGAATTTCTGATCCGGGAGAAGAACTGGCTGCGATGTGTTATGATGCAGGAATCGAAGTGACATCACTGCCGGGACCGGCAGCCTGTATTACGGCACTTACTTTATCAGGACTTCCAACCCGACGATTTGCATTCGAGGCATTTCTTCCGATGGAGAAGAAGGAGCGTCGTGAGATTCTGAGCGAACTGGTAAATGAGACAAGGACGATCATCATTTATGAAGCTCCGCACAAACTGGTACGTACACTGAAAGATCTGTACGAAACACTGGGTAACCGTCGGATGACACTTTGCCGGGAGCTGACAAAGAAGCATGAAACTGCTTTTCGTACAACAATAGCAGATCTCATTGCATATTATGAAAATGAGAAGCCACTTGGTGAATGCGTTCTTGTAATTGAGGGCAAAAGCCGTCAGGAGCTCAAAGAAGAAGCGGTTGCCTCATGGGAAGAAATATCAATAGAAGAACATATGGAGATTTATGAAAAACAGGGTATTTCCCGTAAGGATGCGATGAAACAGGTTGCAAAAGACCGTGGTGTATCAAAAAGAGATATCTATAGTTATTTGATGAAATAAGATGGGACTGCCCCAAAATATTATTTTTTTAGAAAAGAAAAAATTTTTTGGCATATACACTGGTTATAACACATAAATAATGTTATGATTATGCAAATGACGTATAACAGTATACTTAAAAAATGTTTTACAACGATTATGGCATCCATAAACATTGCTGATTATGGGAGAAATAATTATGGAAAGAAGAATATTAAAAATTCAAATGTTGGGATGCTTTTCTCTGGAATATGATGGCAAAGAACTGGTTCTGGATCGCAACAAAGTATCCAAGACCACGCAGTTGTTTCAGCTGATACTTCTTCACTCACAGGACAGGGGCATATCCAAAGTAGCTCTGATCGAGGCATTGTACGGGAGAAGCGACGTCGAAAACAAAAACGGCAGTCTTAACAACACGATATTTCGGCTTCGAAAGCAGCTATATCCGTATAAATGGCGGAATGTGTACCTGGGATCCTGACATCAAGGTCGCAGTAGACGTATGCGAATTTAAGCAGACGAAAAGCTTGCCGAGGTTGCAGCCGCTTCTTCATTAAATCCGGTCGAGGCTGTTTCGGATGAGCAGGGCAAGGTTGTTTACAGCGATATGGAAGAGGGCATGTACCTGGTGATCGGTGCAGCAGAGAGCTCCGTTAAGGTAACACCGATGCTCTTAACAGTTCCTTTTGCAAGCACAGAGGAAGGATGGATCTACGACGTACAGGCTTATCCAAAGGCAGAGAAGAGCAACACAGCAGGTATTACAGTTGAGAAGAGACTTTATCGTATTAACCCGGATACGTTTGAACTGGATGAAATAACTGCTGACGATGCAACTTACAAGGTTGGTCTTTTTCTTGATAAGGATGGAACGATCCCATATGGTGATGACTACATCAGAACAATCCATATCCAGAATGCACAGTCAGGCAAAGCTTCCTACAGTAATGCCCTCAGAGGCACCTATTATGTATTCGAGCTTGATGAGAACAACAAGGCGATCAAGCTGAATACTGGAGTGGAGATTGATAAAGAAAACCGCTTCCAGTACAATGTTACGAATGCAGCAGGCAAGAAAGACAACAGTGTTGTAGTGGATGACAATACGGTTGCTACAGATATTGCAGCTTATGTAAATAACATTTTTATAACTCTTCCGGAAGGCTTCTTTGTAAATGGAAAGATCGAGATTACAAAGAACGTTGTAGTGGACGGTGTGAAGAAGAATGTAGACGACAAGTTCTATGCAACTGTATTTGATGATTCTGGTAAGGTGGTAAGCACCGTTGAACTGAAGCAGAATGATAAAGTAACTGTTACGGTTCCATTCTCAGAAGATATAAAAGATACTGTTACTTATGTAGTTAAGGAAACCGATAAGAATGGTAATGTGCTCGATAAAGATGCTTTCGCATATGTAGTAAGTGGTGAAGACAGTGTTAAGCTGAATGAGTCTGATCAGTATCATGGAAGCATCGAGATTACCAATACCAAGAAGGATGCTACTGTAACACCTAGCGGAAGCAATGGTGGTTCTGGTACATCTAACGGTGGAAGTGATGCATCCAGCCATGGCGGAAGTGCAACAAGTCCAGTTAAGACTGGTGACCCGATGAATCCGGCATTCTGGGGTCTGGTTCTTCTGGTATCTGTGATCGTGATCGCAGGTGGAGTAATTGTTTACAAAAAGAGAAAACAGAAATAAAGTGTAAGATGTTTGATGAGAGTCTGGTGTAAACCGGACTCTCGTTATTTTTATTATGGAAAAAGCAAAAGCTTCTGTAGACAGTCTCGGTACAGCAGAAGATGCAGAATATACTTTTTATGATGTTACTTTTACTGTTGACGGAAATGAAGCAGAGCTTCCGAAAGGTGCGGCAGAGATTCGGATGGAATTCAAGAATATTCCAATTTTAGAAAAGACCATGCAGCAGATGCATGGTCTTTTCCTGTGATGTATGTGTAAAATAGGGATGGCGCATGGAAAAAGCTTGTTTTTTTATTAAAAAAACACTATACTGAAAACGTAAATTTTTGAATAAAAAAATTATAGGAACTTAAAGTACAGTATAGGCGCCATCAATCAGAATATCTGCACCGGTAGTATATCCTGCAGAATCACTGCATAACCAGATAATTGCACCACAAAGCTCTTCAGGTTTTGCCATGCGATGCATTGGGAATAATGGCTGCCATGCTGCCATAAGCTCTGGTTCGACAAAATCAGGATCAACAGACATTGGAGTGGCAACATATCCGGGGCTGATAGAATTAACACGAATATTTTTGTCAATCCATTCTATTGCAAGGCTTTTGGTCATATGGATGACACCGGCTTTAGATGCATTGTAAGCGGCCTGACACTGTGGAACATTAACAATATGTCCGGACATGGAAGCAATATTCACGATGCTTCCTTTAAAATTATTATCAATCATGACTCTGGCTGCTTCACGGCAGACGATATATTCACCGGTAAGGTTTATATCCAGGCATTCTCTCCATTCTTCAACGGTAGCTTCAAACGCATCTTTATGGTAGCATACACCAGCATTGTTTATTACAATATCCAGTCTTCCATATACTTCCATAATTTTTTTCATTCCTTCTTTTACGCTGGACTCATCTGTTGCATCGGCAATGATGTCCAGAACTTTTCCACCCTCTGATTCAATCAGTTTAACTGTTTCAGAAGCACCGGAGCGGGAAAAAACCGCAATATCAGCACCGGCACGTGCAAGTTCACGACAAATTACCTGTCCAATTCCGCGGCCCCCACCGGTAACCAGAGCAACTTTTCCCTCAAGGGAGAACATGTTTTGTAAGTAATTGCTTTTCATAAGAACCTCCTTTTGTAAAGTTAGTTAAGTAATTTCGTAAAAAAATATATAACTAGCTTATATGGGTATGAAAAATGGCAAAATATACAAAATATTCACTGAATATATGTGTGAAAAGGACATTGACAATGTCATGGCCAGATGTCATACTCATAATAAGTTAAGTTAAATGAGTTATTACTATCATAACAAATTGTATAAAAAAATCAATAGATATTTTGCTTTATATTGTATTTTGTACAAAATCTACAAAAAGAAAGGTGGTTTTTTTATGTTACAGCAGGTAATGACATCTCCGGGAAAAATTGAATTTCGTGAAGTTCCAGTGCCAAAAGCCAAAAAGGGACAGTTAGTCATAAAAATTATGAAAATTGGTATCTGTGGTTCTGATATACATGTCTACCATGGAAAACATCCATTTACAAAATATCCGGTAACACAGGGACATGAAGTTTCCGGAAGTGTATTTGAGATCGGTGAAGGAGTTACTGGTTTTGAAGTAGGACAGAAAGTAACAATACAGCCGCAGATTTTCTGCGGAAAATGTTATCCATGTACACATGGGAAATATAATCTCTGTGAAGAACTGAAAGTAATGGGATTTCAGAATGTGGGAACAGCCTCACACTATTTTGCCGTAGATGCAAGTAAGGTAACACACCTTCCGGAAACAATGGATTATGATGAAGGAGCGATGATAGAACCTACAGCGGTAGCCTGCCATGCCGTATGCCGTGCAGGGGACGTAAAGGGACTGAAAATCGCTGTACTTGGTGCAGGACCAATTGGAAATCTGGTTGCACAGGCAGCAAAGGCCATGGGGGCAGAAAGTGTTATGGTGACAGATATCAGTGATGTGCGTCTGGAAAAGGCAAAGGAGTGTGGAATTGACTTTGTATACAATACAAAGATTCATGATTTTGGTGAGGCAATGATAGAATGCTTTGGACCTGATAAAGCAGATGTTATTTATGACTGTGCAGGAAATGACATCACTATGGGACAGGCAATTAAATATGCAAGAAAAGGAAGTACGATTATTCTGGTAGCTGTTTATGCAGGAATGGCAAATGTGGATCTTGCTGTTCTTAATGACCATGAGCTTGATTTGAATACTACCATGATGTATCGCAATGAAGATTATTTAAAGGCAATTGAACTGGTAGATGAGGGAAAAATACAGCTTCGTCCATTGATGAGCAAAACATTTGCCTTTAAAGATTATCTGCAGGCATATCAGTATATAGACGCTAATCGTGAGACAACAATGAAGGTATTGATTGACGTGCAGGCATAATATTTACTTACGAGAGGCGGGGATAATATAACAAAATACTTAAGCATCCACAAGAAAAACATCGGGAACATGAATAAAAGAAATGTTCTCAACTGCATTGAAGATAATCAGCCAATAAACAGATCTGCCATTGCACAGATGGTAGGTTTAAGTATACCGGCAGTTATGTCTATTACAGATGAACTGCTGGAACATGGTATGATACAGTCGATAGGAAGAATCGGCTCAGGTGTTGGCAAGCACCCTGAACAGTTTACTATCTGCGGGGAGCATTTTCGGTATATCGGAGTGGACGTCGGAAGAATCAATACGCGTGTTGTTATTACCGGGCAGGATGGGGAAGTACTTGTAAGTACCAGTAAGCCGACAAAAGATGCAGAGGAACCGGAAAAATATATAGAATATTTATGCGAGCAAGTAAGAGAAACACTGAAAAAATCCACAGTAGATGAGAAAACTATTGTCGGCATATGTATTGCCATGCCGGGTCTGATCGAATCTGATACAGGCACAGTTATATTTTCCCCTGACTTTGGATGGAAGGATGTACCGCTTGAAAAATGGGCACAGGAGAGACTGGAACCATTTCATGTGATCGTACGAAATGCAAACCGTGCACAGGCGAGATGGGAAACACGGCCGGGATCAAATAACAAAGAATCCACTATTTTTTGTGTGGGTCTCGGTTATGGTATTGGCTCCGGAATCATATCAAATGGTGAGGTATATTACGGATCTTCAGGAACCAGTGGTGAAATCGGCCATATTATAGTAAATCCCAATGGACCGGTCTGCCTTTGCGGAAATAATGGCTGTCTGGAAGCTGTTTCGTCCGGCCGTGCGATTGCGGAACAGGCAAAAGAAATCGTAAAAAATAACGGAGATACCGTGATTCGGAAACTTTGTAATAATGATCCGGAAAATATTACTGCAAAAACTGTATTTGAAGCTGCAGTATTGCAGGATGAGATCGCAATGCGTCTGATTGATCAGGCGGCTAAATATATTGGTATTGCACTTGCAACAGCTATCAATATGCTTGACCCGGATACGATTTATCTTTGCGGTGGTATGATGAAAAACGGAGATGATTTTCTGAACCGCATCAAGAAGTATACAAGAGAACGTCAGATGCACCTTGCCGGCAGACATGTGGCAATCCGGCCGGGAAGTAAAGATGAACTGAACGTTGCAAAAGGGGCAACTCTGATGATTCAGGATTCAGGCTGGGAATTTGAAGCATTATCATTCTTATATTAAGAGTAAACGAAAAACAGGCGGGTTTTGATAAATCCGCCTGTTTTTGTTAATTGTGCATAAAAAAAACGATAAAATTAGAATAGATTATACGAATTGCAAACAGTATATTGACATTTGAGAAAATAGAATGTATAATTCGACTATAACTTAAATAACTTAAGTAAAAGAAAAGGAGGTGTTCGTAAGCCTCTTAGTTTTTTAAAAAATAACTTAAGTTATTTAAGTAAATACGGATAAGGGTTTCCGGTTTGGCCATCCGGGAATCGTCAAAAAAGAAACAGTAAGAAAAAAAGGAGAATGAATATGCAGAAAAAAGAAACGTCTACTAGAAGTTTTGGAGACTCAATGAAAAAATTCTTTCTACAGAGTTGGTCAAGTTCAGTGGTTGCAATTGTCTTACTGGTGGTAATCTTTTCAATCACAACGAGTGCCTTCCTGTCACAGTATAACTTATTTAACCTTTCCAGAACGGCTGCCGTATATGCATTCATCGCCGGCGCACAGCTTATGGTTGCAGTAATCGGTGGAATGAACCTTGCAGTTGGTGCGGTAGGTGCATTGTCCTCAGTAGTTCTCGGTCTGGCAGTTCAGGATCTCGGCCTCAGTACTCCGGTAGCAATTATCGTTACATTACTGGTTGGAGCTGTATGCGGACTGATCAATGGATTTCTGGTTGTAAAACTTAAATTATCAGGATTTATCATTACACTGGCAATGTCCTTTGTATATGAAGGTATTGCAGTTGGTGTTTCCCATGGTTATGCATATAAACTGACACAGGGATTCACCGCTCTTGGAAGAAGTAAAGTCGGACCTACATCTGGATTATTTGTAATTATGATCATTTTTGTTCTGTTTCTGGCAGTATTCTTCAAGAACATGAAATTTGGTCGTGACATTCTGGCAACAGGTGGAAACGAAGCGGCAGCAGCACTTTCCGGTATTCGTACAGACGGAGTACAGATTGCATGTAATACAATTTCCTGTGTACTTGCAAGTGTGGCAGCTCTTATCTGGGCATCAAGAACAGGTACAGCAGTATCTTCCACAGGTGAAGACTGGATGCTTTATTCCTTCGCAATCTGTGCAATCGGCGGAATTAACTTAAGTGGTGGTAACTTCACAGCAATCGGATTCTTCTGTGGTTCATGGATTCTTACAATGATCCGAAACGGACTTACCATGATGAAGGTTGATATTTACTACGAGCAGGCATTTCTTGGAGCAATTATTCTTCTTGCAGTATCTGTGGAAAGTCTTCGTACAAGAATTTCCCAGAAAATGGGATGATAAAAAGTTTATTTACGAATGCGGGATATAGTATGGGGACTTAAAGCGTATTCGTTGATAAAAGATACATAAAAAGCATGAAAAACAACACTATGGAGGTATAGCAAATGAATAAGATGAGTAAAAGAGTATTGGCAATGGCAATGGCAGCAACGATGATCACAGGAAGCAGCGCAGCTGTTATGGCTTCTTCAACAGATGCAAGTGTAAATGTAGATACAAAGAAAGCCGCTGAAAATAATGAATGGAAAATGGCATCTGATCCGTCAGAATACAAGCTGTTCTGCTACTGGCCGGCTCCTGACACATTCTTTGACAGCTATGTATTAGAGGGACTTAAGGCATTTGAAGAAGATTATGGTGTAACAATTGATTATTCAGTAGGTACAGAATGGACACAGGATATTGAAAATCAGTCTATCGAAGCAAAAATTGCAGAAGGATACGATCTGTTTCTTATCTTTGGTGCAGACACATCAGGTGCAAATGCATTATATCAGGAAGTCTATGATGCAGGCGGACAGGTTGTTAACTATGCAGGTCTGATGGATGATCCTCAGGAATCTGCTGCAACATTGGCTTCCGATGTATATACACAGGCATACAATTCAACCAAACATCTGATCGAGCTTATGGGTGGCGAAGGTGAAATGGTAAATGTACTGGAACAGTTAAGTGATGTTAATACTCAGAAGAGACAGAAGGGTGTAGAAGATGCAGTTGCAGAAACAGACGGAAAAGTAACAATTGTTCAGACAGTAGCTGACATCTCAACAGTAGACCAGGGTTATGAAAAAATTTCTGATGCTTTAACAGCAAACAGCGGAATCAAAGGTATCATCACAACTGGCGGTACAGCATCTCAGGGTCTTGCAAATGCCCTTGCTGATTATTATGGAACAAGCCCGGATGCAGAACATATTTTTGCAGGAACTATGGACCAGTCCAACGAAGTTATGAATGCAATCGCAAATGACGAGATCGACTACACAGTAGCACAGAATGGATGGGCAATGGGATATGTTTCTTCCATGATTCTCTGTATGCTGCAGGATGGCTGGGAAGCAAATGAGTTCGGTGAATTCATCGACACAGGATATATCTTTATCGACAAAGAAAATTCTGATTCCTGGCAGACAGATATCGAACAGAAAGCTGCAGATCTGATTGGTACCCTTGAAACAGACTGGTTTAAGCAGAAATAATATACGCTTACATAATGAGGAAAAATTAATTTCATGCTGAAGTAATGTATCGGAATAACATGCTCCGGAGGGAAACCTCCGGAGACGTCCCCAAATATCAGATTCCGCATGCAGAACTGAAAATGTAACTTTGAAAACAACTGATGCTCTGAAAAGAAGATCAGATAAGATAAAGTCAGGATTGACGGAGGATCGTATATGCTTGAACTGAAAAATATATCAAAATCGTTTCCAGGCGTAAAGGCTCTGCAAAACATTTCCGTTAATTTCCAGAATGGAGAGATCCATGCGATATTAGGCGAAAACGGTGCCGGCAAAAGTACGCTTATGAAAATTATCTGCGGTATTTATCATGCAGATGAAGGCGAGGTTGTAATGAATGGTGAAACGCTGCACTTACATGGCTACAGTGATGCGGTTAATCATCATATCAGTATTGTAAATCAGGAAATCAACCTGATTCCAAACAGCAGTATCGCAGAAAACATCTGTCTGGATAAATTGCCGAGATTTACAAAGGGTGGTTTTGTAAACTGGAAAAAAGTAAATGAAACTGCAAAAAAATATATGGATATGGTGGGACTGGATTTTGATCCGAGTACACCGGTCAGACATCTGAGTGCAGCTCATAAACAGCTGATTCAGATCGCAAAAGCGCTCAGTGCAGAAGCAGAAGTACTGATGCTCGATGAGCCTACATCTTCACTTACGCAGTACGAGGCCGACATTCTGTTTGGCATTATGAGAAAGTTAAAAGAAAAGGGCGTTGCCATGATCTTTGTTTCTCATAAACTTGAGGAAGTACAGATGATCTGTGATAAGATTACTGTTTTCCGAGATGGAAAGCTTGTAGGTACAGAACTTATTGAAAATGTCGACAGAGATAAAATGGTCAAGATGATGATCGGTCGTGAAAGCTTACTGAAGTATAAGGGACGACTGGATGCAGGTGATCATGAAGTAGCACTGAAAGCAGTCAACATCGGATCTAAATATCATGGATTCCATAATCTCGGATTCGAAGTCAGAAAGGGAGAAATTCTCGGTATGTATGGTCTGGTAGGTTCCGGACGTACAGAACTGATCCGTACTATTCTCGGAGTAGACCCGATCGATGAAGGTGAGATCTATGTAAATGGGAAGAAAGTAAAATTAAAAAGCCTGTCAGAGAGTCTTCACAAATATAAAATCGGTTACGTTACAGAGAACAGAAAAGAAGAAGGTCTGTTTTTACAGAACACCATTGAAATGAATATCTGCATGAACTCACTGGACAAGTTCTATAAGAACGGAGTTCCGCTTATCAATCTGAATGAAGAGAAGAAAAACGCACAGATATACGTAGACAGACTTGAAATCAAAACACCGAAGCTGACCACAAAGGCAGGAAGCCTTTCCGGTGGAAACCAGCAGAAAGTAAGTATTGCAAAATGGCTTTCTGCTGACTGTGACATTATCGTTATTGATGAGCCGACAGTAGGTGTTGATATTGGAGCAAAAGAATACATTCACGATCTTATCTGGAATCTTGCAAAGAACGAGCAGAAAGCAGTTGTGCTGATTTCATCAGACATGAACGAAGTAATTTCCCTTTCCAGAAGGATGCTGATCTTTAAAGAAAAAGAAATAGTGGCAGAACTGAAAGGCGAGGAGTTCTTCCAGCAGCCAGGTGAGGTAATCTCAGCGAAGATTGGTGAATATTTTATCTAACAGGAGAAGTGGCATGAAAAGATTTGGAGAAGTAATTAAAGTAAAACCGGAAAAATTTGAGGAATATAAAAAACTTCATAACGAGATCTGGCCGAGCATTGTCCAGAAACAAAAAGAAGCAAATATGCAGAATTTTACAATTTTTTACCGAGATGGTTATCTTTTTAAATATTTTGAATATGTAGGAGATAACTACGAGGAAGATATGAAAAAACTGGCAGCAGATGAAGAAAACAAAAGATGGCTTACATTTACAGATCCGTGTCAGGAACCGGTCGAAACAGCAGGAGAACAGGAGTGGTGGGCTCCGATGGAAAACATTTTTCATATTTTATAAGAAAGAAGGCATACGATTATGAAACGATCAGAAATTAATGCAGCAATCAAATGGTCTATTGAACTGCTCGACAAAAACAACTTCAAACTGCCGCGCTTTGCATACTGGACAATGGACGAGTGGGAAAAGAACAAAGACAAAATTGATACACTGCGAGAAGTAATGGCAGGATGGGATATTACAGATTTCGGAAGTGGAAAATTTGATGAAATCGGAGCAATTCTTTTTACCATTCGTAACGGAAAACTCGGCAAACCGGGAGTTGGTTCTCCATATGCAGAAAAAATTCTTATCTTCAAAGAAGGACAGAGACTGCCAATCCACTATCATATTGAAAAAACAGAAGATATTATCAACCGTGGAGAAGGCACCATGGAAATGCGTTTCTATCTGAAAAAAGAAGACGGAAGCGTAGATTATGAAAGTGATGTTACCTATTACAGTGATGGAATTCCGTGTGTGGCAAAAGCTGGTGAACCTGTATATATTACACGTGGAAACAGTGTTCGTCTGGTACCGTATGTAAATCACACATTTGGTGCAAAAATGGGTGATGGTCCGCTTATTGCAGGAGAAGTATCAAAAGTAAATGATGACAATACAGACAACTACTTTGCTGAGCCGACAGCAAGATTTGCAGATATTGAAGAAGATGAACCTGTATTATATCCTCTTTGCAACGAATACGATAAATGGTTTCCGAAGAATGACTGAGAAAAAGGAGGACGCCAATGAATAAATTAGGAATTTTTATCAATTTCTGGGAAAAAAACTGGGACTGTGATCATGCGAAATATATCAAAAAAGCCAGTGATTTAGGATTTGATGTTCTGGAATTTCAGGCACAGGCGCTTCTTGAAATGAGCAAAGAACGCATGACAGAACTGAAAAAAATGGCAGATGATAACAATATTGAACTTACATACAGTCTGGGACTGGATCCTCGATTTGATGTATCAAGTGCTGATGAAAATATCCGTCAGGGTGGTATTGAATATCTGAAAAATATAGTTGAGAGAGTTGGATTTATGGATGGAAAGATTATTTCCGGAGTAAGTTATGCCGGATGGGGATGTGTACCGAGAAATGATCTTACCGGAAATAAAGAACCAATCGTTGAGCGTTCTGTTGATTCCATGAAAAAAATTGTTAAAACAGCAGAAGATTATGGAGTTACATACTGTGTTGAGGTTGTAAACCGTTACGAGGGATGTATTTTAAATACAGCAGCAGAGGCAATGGATTACATCAAACGTGTAGATGCTGATAATATCGGTGTGCTGCTTGATACTTATCACATGAATATTGAAGAAGACAGTTTCCGTGATGCGATCCTTACGGCGGGTGACAAATTGCTGGGACTCCATACAGGAGACAATAACAGAAGATGCCCGGGACGTGGACACATCGATTTTGATGAGATCTTCAAAGCACTTGCAGAGGTAAAATTCAAGGGACGTATCGTATCAGAGCTTTTTGTTGCAAAAGGCGGAGAAGTTGGCAGAGATATTTATGTATGGAGAAATCTGGAAAAAGATCTTTCTGAGGCCGCACTGGATGCAGAGGCAAGACATCTTCTCGAATATGAAAAGAACCTGCTTACAAAATATGGAATGAACTAAAATTATAACATTTAAAAGACAATCTGGTTTTTATCGGATTGTCTTTTTTAATTTAAATAAACTGCCTTTTTCAGAAAACAGGGATTCCCGGTTGGAAAAAGAGCCATTTTGTGCTATAATAAATTAGTATTATTATGCCTATTTTTAAAATGACAGAGACATCTGTCTGCAGATAAATATAGAATGACAGGAGGAAGCACATGGGCGGAGAGAATACAGAATACGGCGCGGACCAGATACAGATTCTGGAAGGTCTGGAAGCCGTTCGTAAAAGACCGGGTATGTACATTGGAAGTACATCCAGCAGGGGCCTGCATCATCTTGTATATGAGATCGTGGATAATGCGGTAGACGAAGCGTTGGCAGGATTTTGTACAGAAATTCAGGTAACGATCAATCCCGATAATTCCATTACAGTAGTAGATAACGGACGAGGTATTCCGGTTGGTATCAACCACAAAGCAGGAATTCCGGCAGTAGAAGTTGTATTTACGATTCTTCATGCCGGCGGTAAATTCGGCGGTGGGGGATACAAGGTATCCGGTGGTCTTCACGGCGTAGGTGCATCAGTTGTTAATGCACTGTCTGAATGGCTGGAAGTCAGCATTTATCACGAGGGAAAAGAATACAAACAGCGTTACGAGAGAGGCCATACAATGTACCCTCTTAAGGTCGTAGGTGACTGTGAGGAAGGCAAGACCGGAACGACTGTAACATTCCTTCCGGATAAAGAAATCTTCGAAGAAACCGTTTATGATTACGATATTCTGAAACAGCGTCTCCGTGAGATGGCATTTCTTACCAAGGGGCTGCGCATCGTTCTCCGGGATGAGCGTGAAGACTCCAAGAAAGAAAAAACATTCCACTATGAGGGCGGTATCCGCGAATTTGTAACCTACCTGAACAGAAGCAAGGAATCCCTTTATCCTGAAGTTATTTACTGCGAGGGAGAAAAGGATGGCGTGGCAGTAGAGGTTGCCATGCAGCATAATGATTCTTATACAGAAAACAGCTACGGATTTGTAAACAATATCAATACACCGGAAGGCGGTACACATATTGTCGGATTCCGTAATGCATTAACTAAGACATTTAATGATTACGCAAGAAAAAATAAACTGCTCAAAGACAGTGAACCGAACTTAAGCGGTGACGATATTCGTGAGGGACTTACCGCCATCGTGAGTGTCAAGATCGAGGAGCCTCAGTTTGAAGGACAGACGAAGCAGAAACTCGGCAACAGTGAAGCGCGTGGTGCCGTTGACTTTGTAGTCAGCAGACAACTGGAGATTTTCCTTGAGCAGAATCCGACTGTGGCAAAAGCAACTGTAGAGAAATCTGTTCTTGCACAGAGAGCAAGAGAGGCCGCACGTAAGGCACGAGATCTTACCAGAAGAAAATCAGCTCTCGACGGAATGGCACTGCCGGGCAAACTTGCAGACTGTTCTGATAAAGACCCGAAAAACTGTGAGATTTACATCGTAGAGGGAGATTCTGCGGGCGGTTCTGCAAAGACTGCAAGAAACCGTGCGACACAGGCTATACTTCCACTTCGAGGAAAAATCCTCAACGTAGAAAAAGCCCGTCTTGACAGAATTTACAGCAATGCAGAGATCAAGGCTATGATCACTGCTTTTGGTACAGGTATACATGATGATTTTGATATCAGCAAACTCCGTTATCACAAGATCATTATCATGACTGATGCCGATGTTGACGGTGCACATATTGCAACCTTGCTTCTGACATTCCTGTACAGATTTATGCCGGAACTGATCAAACAGGGTTATGTATATCTGGCACAGCCGCCACTGTACAAAGTAGAAAAAAATAAAAAAGTCTGGTATGCATATGATGATGCGGAACTGAACAGCATCCTTGAACAGATCGGACGTGACAATAATAATAAAATCCAGCGATACAAAGGACTTGGAGAGATGGATGCAGAGCAGCTCTGGGAGACAACCATGGACCCGGAGAAACGTATCCTTCTGCGCGTGACTATGGATGAGTCCGCAACATCTGAAATCGACCTGACATTTACCACACTGATGGGTGACAAAGTTGAGCCGAGACGAGAGTTTATCGAAGAAAATGCCCGCTTTGTAGAGAATCTGGATATCTAGGAGAATAAAGAATGGAAGACAATATTTTTGATAAAATCCATGAGGTGGATCTGCAGAAGACCATGGAAAAATCTTATATAGATTATGCCATGAGTGTTATTGCCTCCCGTGCCCTTCCGGACGTCAGAGATGGTCTGAAACCGGTACAGAGAAGGGTACTGTATTCCATGATAGAGCTGAACAACGGTCCGGATAAGCCGCATCGTAAATGTGCCCGTATCGTTGGTGATACCATGGGTAAATATCACCCGCATGGAGACAGCTCTATCTATGGAGCTCTTGTAAATATGGCACAGGACTGGTCTACGAGATATCCACTGGTAGACGGTCATGGAAACTTTGGTTCTGTGGATGGTGACGGCGCGGCTGCGATGCGATATACAGAGGCACGTCTGAGCAAGATTTCCATGGAAATGCTTGCGGATATCAATAAAGATACCGTAGACTTCCAGCCGAACTTTGATGAGACTGAGCGTGAACCGGTAGTACTTCCGGCCCGTTATCCGAACCTTCTTGTAAACGGAACTTCCGGTATTGCGGTTGGTATGGCTACAAATATTCCACCTCACAATCTGAGAGAGGTTATCGGTGCAGTTGTCAAGATTATTGACAACATTATTGAAGAGGACAGAGACACTACGATCGAAGAGCTCCTTGAGATCGTAAAAGGACCTGACTTCCCGACAGGTGCGACGATTCTCGGTACAAGAGGCATCGAAGAAGCTTATCGTACCGGCCGTGGCAAGATCCGTGTTCGTGCGGTAACAAATATCGAAACTCTGCCAAACGGCAAATCACGTATCATTGTCACAGAACTTCCTTATCTGGTTAATAAAGCCCGCCTGATTGAAAAGATTGCCGAGCTGGTACGTGAAAAGAAAATCGACGGAATTACCGACCTTAACGACCATTCCAGCCGTGAAGGTATGCGTATCTGTATCGATCTCCGCAAAGATGCCAATGCAAATGTAGTTCTGAATCAGCTGTACAAGCATACACAGCTTCAGGATACTTTTGGCGTAATTATGCTTTGCCTGGTAGCCGTAAACGGAAGTCTTCAGCCGAAAGTCCTGACACTTCCGGAGATGCTGAAATACTACCTTGCTCATCAGGAAGATGTCGTTACAAGACGTACCAAATATGATCTGAATAAGGCACAGGAACGTGCGCATATATTAGAAGGTCTGCTGAAAGCACTGGATAATATTGATGAAGTGATTCGTATTATCCGTGGTTCCAGAAGTGTACAGGTTGCCAAACAAGAATTGATGGACAGATTTGAACTGACTGATGTTCAGGCACAGGCAATCGTAGACATGCGTCTTCGTGCTCTTACCGGTTTGGAAAGAGAGAAACTGGAAGCAGAATATGCAGAATTAATGGAAAAAATCCGTAAATTAAAAGCAATTCTGGCAGACAGAAACACACTTCTTCGCGTGATCCGTGAAGAAATCCTTGCAATTTCCGAAAAATACGGTGACGACAGAAGAACAGCAATCGGATTTGACGCATATGACATTTCTATGGAAGACATGATTCCGAGAGAAAATACAGTCATCACAATGACAAAACTCGGTTACATCAAGCGAATGACTGTAGATAACTTCCGCAGCCAGAACCGTGGTGGCAGAGGAATCAAGGGCATGCAGACACTTGATGATGACTATATTGAAGAACTGATGATGACAACTACGCATCATTATGTCATGTTCTTTACAAATACCGGCCGTGTATATCGACTGAAAGCATATGAGATTCCGGAAGCCGGAAGAACAGCCAGAGGTACGGCAATCATCAACCTGCTCCAGCTTATGCCGGGTGAACGAATCACTGCAGTTATCCCGATCAGCAAGTTTGAAGAGGGCCACTATCTGATGATGGCGACCAGAAAAGGTCTTGTAAAGAAAACTCCGATTCAGGATTATGCCAATGTCCGCAAAATCGGTCTGGCAGCAATATCACTTCGCGATGATGATGAACTGATCGAAGTAAAGGCTACAGATGACAAGAAAGATATCATTCTGGTAACGAAATACGGTCAGTGCATCCGCTTCAAAGAAAACGATGTCAGAAGTACCGGCCGTGTGTCTATGGGTGTACGCGGTATTAACCTGCTGGATGGCGATGAAGTTGTGGCAATGCAGCTTAACACACAGGGATATTATCTGCTCGTTGTATCCGAAAACGGTATGGGCAAGAGAACATCCATCAGTGAATTTACCTGTCAGAACCGTGGCGGTAAGGGTGTGAAGTGCTACAAGATCACCGAAAAGACAGGTAATGTTATCGGCGCCAAAGCAGTAAATGAAGAAAACGAAATTATGATGATTACTACAGAGGGTATTATTATCCGTCTGCAGTGTTCGGATATCTCAATCCTCGGAAGAATCACATCAGGAGTAAAACTGATCAATCTTTCTGACGGAGTGACTGTTGCAAGTTTTGCAAAAGTACGTGAAAAAGACGAAGACAAAGCAGAAAAAGAAAGTTCTGAAGATACCGAAAATACAGAAGAAATTTCCGAAGATGCTACCATAAAAGAAAATCAGGACAGCACAGAGAAATAAAGGGGAAAGTAAATCATCATGGACAGGGAAAAAGCTGCAACAAATGTAAGAAAACGCTCCGGTGCTTCCGGGGCACATGCAAAAGCCGCAGCAGCCAAAAAAAGACAGCAGGCAAGACATAAAAATACCGCAAAAGGACGGTCTTCACGAAGAACATCAGGAAGGTCGGATATAGCAGCAGTGATTGCCAGACTTCCAAAGAAAGTTCTGGCAGCTGCGGCTGTACTGATCGTGCTGATCATTGTGATCGTATTTGCGGCAAGAGGATGCGGTGTCAGTCATAAGACACCGGAGAAAGTGGTCAGAACGCTTGTAGAGGCTTATACGTCAGGAAGCGAAAGCAAGGCAAAGAAATGCTACGGAGTTTCCAAAGCTGATGATAATCTGCAGCAGGAAATGGATGCTACCGTAAATTACTACAAAGCTTTCGCTGCAGACAAGACAGAAATTACGCAGTGTGGTCAGATTTACCAGAATGGCAAGATTACATATATGTATGTGATTTATGATCTGGTACTTAAGAATGGCCAGAGTTATCCGTGTATCAGTACTTATATGGTGCAGAAAAAGGATGATGGCAAATATTATGTAATGACACCTTCGGAAATCACTGATGATATAGGTAAACAGGCTGCAACAAAATATGCAGAGTTTATGAATACGCAGGTTTATAAGGATTATACAACCGCTTATGATAAATTCATTAAGAAAAATCCGGGATATGAAGAACAGATTGCGGCAAAACTGAAATAGAATCCTTTGAAGAGGCGGTGCGCGTAAATGAAAAGAATTATAATGATGGTGTTAAGAAACATCCTGTTTGTGCCGTGGGGCTGGTTTATGCTAAATAAATATGCGGCAAATGTGGATCGCTATACAGAAGGCGAGAGATATGCACTCCTGAAAAAAATCGACCATAAGGCAAATGTGGGTGGAAATATTACCGTGAAGTCTTATGGAGTTGAAAACATTCCCAACGAAAATGGTTTTATGTTTTATCCTAATCATCAGGGATTATATGATGTGCTGGCCATTCTGGAAGCCTGCCCGACACCTTTTTCTGTAGTTGCAAAGAAAGAAGTGGGAAACGTACCGTTCTTACGACAGGTATTTGCCTGTATGAAGGCATATATTATGGATCGAGAAGATATCCGGCAGTCCATGCAGATAATCCTCAATGTCACAAAAGAAGTCAAAAACGGACGTAATTACCTGATCTTTGCAGAGGGAACCAGAAGCAAACACGGAAACCATCCGCAGGAATTTAAGGGTGGAAGTTTTAAGGCAGCAATGAAGGCAAAATGTCCGATCGTGCCGGTGGCACTGATTGACACCTATAAAGCATTTGATACGGGATCTGCAGAACCATTGACTGTACAGGTGCATTTCCTGAAGCCAATGCATTATGAAGAGTATAAAGATATGAAATCCACAGAAATCGCAGCCGAAGTCAGAAAAAGAGTAGAAGCAACGATTCAGGAATATGGTGGATGGGACGAATAAAATTAAGATAGCAGGACAGCCGGGAGTAAAGCTCCCGGCTGTTTTCTGTGTAATAGGAAATTACTCCGTAATGTTCCTATTACACAAAAACGCTCCGCATAAGGATGAGCCGCAGTTCAGGCATTTTCCTTATCGAGGGCCTGCTTCATGAGTGTGCAATCTTTACTGAACTTACAGTCTCCGTACTCGCAGCTTGAATCCAGAAGATGAAGGCCGTTCGGAAGTTGTTCAAATTCGCATATGACTGTCTGAGTCATGTCAAAATTTCTACAGTATCCGGTAAAAAACTCTTCTATAATCTCTGCCATAAAGATTCTCCTTTATATATTGATCTTTTTTTGCTGGTTTTGCTTTATAATGATTTTAACACAGCGAGGTGAAACAACCAATATATTATAGAAGATAATGTAGAAAGAATACGGTCTTTTCTTGATAAAGAGAAAATAAAAAAATATTAAAATAAATGCAAAAAAAGTGTTGACAATGTAAAATGTGTTATGTATAATTAACCATGCGTTTGGAAAAGACGCACTTCAAATTGCATAAGAGATTATGAATTCGGAGTCAGGAGAAGTACTCAAGAGGCCGAAGAGGTGCCCCTGCTAAGGGTATAGGTCGGGTGACCGGCGCGAGGGTTCAAATCCCTCCTTCTCCGTTTGAAGTTTTTGAATTTTAAAAAATAAAAAACTTCAAAAAAGTACTTGACATTCAGAAATGAATGTGATAGAGTAAACGAGTTGCTGATGCAACGACGAATCACAAAAAGTCATCTAAAAAAGTTTGAAAAAACTTAAAAAAGTTCTTGACAAACGGAAATGACAGTGATAAAATAAATGAGCTGTCGAAAGACAGAGAACCTTGATAACTAAACAGTGAAACACATACGATTCTCGAAAATTCTTTAACGAATCATCATTCAATAGAATGAACTTTTAAAAACAGTAATGACGAGAGATAACTAAGCTAGTTGGTTGTCTTGAGTGCATCAAACACTTTATCAGAGAGTTTGATCCTGGCTCAGGATGAACGCTGGCGGCGTGCTTAACACATGCAAGTCGAACGGGAAACCTTTTATTGAAGCTTCGGCAGATTTAATTTGTTTCTAGTGGCGGACGGGTGAGTAACGCGTGGGTAACCTGCCCTATACAGGGGGATAACAACCAGAAATGGTTGCTAATACCGCATAAGCGCACAGGGCCGCATGGTCCGGTGTGAAAAACTCCGGTGGTATAGGATGGACCCGCGTTGGATTAGCCAGTTGGCAGGGTAACGGCCTACCAAAGCGACGATCCATAGCCGGCCTGAGAGGGTGAACGGCCACATTGGGACTGAGACACGGCCCAGACTCCTACGGGAGGCAGCAGT
>OLQE01000125.1_pt1 | contig 67219 bp, 65 predicted proteins | sample 1643161 | NCBI WGS metagenome assembly OLQE01 (sample SAMEA3136650, study PRJEB25190) | human gut metagenome
CGTCTGTGAGACCATTCCGAGGTGCGGCGCGCGTAAAAAAATGAATGTTTTAAGGAGTTCATGCAGATCGCAGGAACTCCTTTTTTGTGTTTGCCAGTTTCCCATTTACCGGCAGATGTCTGCCACCACTTTATTGATCAGCTTTCCGTCAGCCTTTCCTTTCAGATCACCCATCACAGCCTTCATGATCTGGCCTTTGTTTTTTGTTGCAAGAACTTCTGCAAATTTATCCTCCAGATACCCGCGGATTTCTTCCTCGCTCATCTGCTGAGGCGCATATTTTGCAATGACGTCATATCTTGCCTGATATTCTGATCTGAGGTCTTCTCTGTTCTCCGGACAGGTATCCAGCTGCTCTTTTACTGTTTTCAGTTCCTTAAGGATTACGCGGTCTACCAGTTCTTCCGGAATATCATCCCGGCATCCCTCGTCGATTGCCACCTTTTTTGCCGCCGCAATCAGGGAAGAAACCGCTTCTTTTGTCACCTTATCTTTTGCTTTCATAGCTGCTACCATGTCTTTTCTTAAAGTTTCTAACTGCATTGCAAATTCCTCCTTAAATCTTATTGTTATAGTTTTCCCGGATTTCTCCGTTGTCTTACGATAGAACAATACTCATTCCGTATATCTTTTTCCTCTGCCTTTATAAAAAACCGCTTCAGCTTTTTTCTTCTTTTTTCATTTTCTTCTCCTGACGCAGCTCCCGGAAAAATTCAGAAAGCATGGAAGAACACTCCTCCTGAAGAATTCCTTTTGTAATTTTCACCTTATGGTTAAAGCCCTCCGCTTCCAGAAGGTTCAGAACCGACCCGGCGCACCCTGCCTTCGGATTCATACTGCCGATCACAACCTCATCAATTCTTGACTGGACCAGAGCTCCCGCACACATCTGGCAGGGTTCCAGCGTTACATACATGGTGCATCCCTCAAGTCTCCAGTCCCCAAGCTTTTTGCTTGCTTTTCTGATAGCATTCAGCTCCGCATGGGAAAGAGTATTTTTATCTGTATTTCTCCGGTTGTACCCTCTGGCAATGATCTTTCCCTCTGACACGATCACGCATCCGATGGGAACCTCCTTCAAAGCCCGGGCTTTTTTTGCCTGCCGGATAGCTTCTTTCATAAACCGTTCTTCTTCTGTCACTTAAGCCGCTCCTCTCCTGATTAACGATATATCAAAATACATTACAGAACAATTCTGCGAGAACAATAGCCTCTCTCTTTTTCTGAATTTATTATAGTAAATGGTCATTGCAAAATCAATGCGAAAAATCTAAAATAAAATCACATGATATATCTCAGGATCGGAGGTTCTTTATGAAAATATACGGTTTAAACAAAACAACTCTTCTTGACTATCCCGGACGGGTGGCTGCCACAATTTTTCTGGGCGGGTGCAATTTCCGCTGTCCGTTCTGCCAGAACAGCAGCCTGGTGCTGAATCCCTCCTCACAGCCGGAGCTCTCTGTCACAGAAGTTTTATCCTTTTTAAAAAAACGTCAGGGAATCCTGGAAGGCGTGTGCGTCACCGGAGGTGAACCTGCCCTTTCCCCTGATCTGCCTGAATTTCTGGCAGAGATCCGCGCTCTTGGATATCCTGTAAAGCTGGATACCAACGGTACCCGTCCTGATCTTCTGAAAGAGCTTGCCGGGGAAGGGCTGATTCAGATGGCTGCCGTAGATATTAAGGCCTGTCCTGATAATTATCCTTCACTTTGCGGGCTCCTTCACCCTGATCTTGATGCCATTAAAGAAACTGTTGATTTTCTCATAAACGGAACCCTGGACTACGAATTTCGTACAACCGTGGTAAAAGAGCTTCATTCCGAACAGGATTTTGTCGCTATCGGAAAATGGCTTTCCGGAGCAAAAGCCTATTATCTCCAGGCATACAGAGACTCCGAAGAAGTTCTGCAGCCTGGATTCAGCAGCTTCTCTTATAAGGATCTGGAACATTTCCGCCAGATTCTGATGCAGACCATTCCTTTAGTAGAACTTCGGGGGATTGATTAAACGGTACCAGTATCCGCCCCTGCTTTTAGGAAGCTGGATCTGTCTGCTTTCTTTAAAATACGGGAAACCAAACATATTTGCCATAAATCGTTCCTGCTGGTCATAGCCTCCGGGCACTCCCAGTATGTAATGTCCGGAACTGTTTTTTCCTATCAGCAAATGACCGAAATTATAAAATCCGTACTGCAGAAAGCGATTATTCCGAAGCGCACAGTCTCTGGGATGAAAATGACAGAGATCTGCCGGCTGTATTTTGCGGCAGTGGCAGATCTCTCCATCACCAAAAGCATTGAACGGCTCTCCGAAAGAAAGCGATTTCTCTTTTGCTTTGGTCATTTCCTGATTGCAGACAGCTACTGATTGAGATGTCAGATACTCTGTATGAATGTCATCCCCATCTGCCGTTATCGTCTTCTGTTTTAAATTATTTTCTGATGGATCAGGATTTTTTTCACTCGTTTTATCCTTCTGCGCCTCCTCCTGTACTTCTTCTGCAGTTTTTATTCCCATATTCTGAGATATCTGACAGGCATCGTCTTCCTGCGGCTGACTTTCCACTGATTCCACACCGGCTCTGATGCCCGAATTTCCCATTTTCTTATAAACGTTATTCTCTTCCTCTGTTTTTACTGTATTTTTTGTTTCCAAATTCCGGTGGATCTCTGAGACATCGTTTTCTTCTGATTGATTTTTCTGTTTTCTTTCCGTAATTTTATTTTCTGAATCTTTCTTCAGCTCAGCATTTATCTCTTCCTGCCGGTTACTCTGTATTTTTTCTTCCGATGCAGTTTCCGGATCATGCATTTCCCTGCAATTATGATCATCTTTCATTAAGGGGTTCTGCATTTCTTCCTCAGATTTTGTTTCCCCAAAAACATGCTCCTCTTCTGATTTCACTTCTTCAGCGGACTCTTCTGATGATTCTCTGTTCATGGTACTGTTTTGCGGATCAATTTCTTTATCTGAGCTTTTATTCTCTGTTTTTTCTTCCTTTACTCTGCGGAAATTCTCCGGACGAATAGGTTTATCATCCCATTCTGTCCCAAAAAACGCCCCGTTTTCCGTAAGAAGGATCATTCCCCCCATATTCTCCAGGGTCATGGCGCTTCCGCCCATATGATTCCGTTCAGTCTCCAAAACGCAGTCAGCTCTGCTGTCTTCTGTCATGCAGGATCCCAGCAGCACTCCATCCAGCAGCCCTGTCTTACGGGTGAATCCGAAGATTTCGCACTTTACATCAGGAGTAAGGCCCGGACAAAGAATATGCGCCTCCATTCTGCATACCTGTTCCTTTGCCTCCACCCGGATAAACCCGCAGTTCCTTCCTTTTTTTCCTTTTTGGTATTCATATACATATGCAACAAAACGCCGATATCCACTCAAAGGATTTCCTCCTGGCCTCTCATTTCATTAATGTATATGTATTTTATACAAAAAAAGACCCTGCCCCTTAACTTCATCCAGTTCTGCGCCATCTGGAAATTTATCTGCCAATGTGCATGACAATTCCATTGTTTTTTCAGCTATAATGGTCTTACTTGGTTTCATCGGCACAAAAACACGCTGAAGACATTGCCTTTTTCCGGGTCATATTCCCCTTTCATATAGCCCCGCTGGCCTCTTATGATCTCACGGGCAAGATACAGGCCAAGACCTACTCCCTCCTGATCTTCCGCGTTCTTTCCACGGTAAAATCTCTGAAATACTCTGGCAAATTCTTCCCGCTTCACCTTGGTTCCGCGGCTGCATACATTGATCCGAATATACATCTCATATTCCAGAAGCTCCACAAGAATCACGCTTCCCGGATCACTGTATTTCACAGCATTGTCCAGAAGATTAAAAAACACCTCCTCCGTCCATCTGCGATCCAGACAGGCTTTCAGCTTCTGATCTCCCTTAAGCCGGATATCATTTCCGTGCTGCTCCGCCTTTAACGCTGCCTGATCCACGGCCTCCAGGATCACCGGAAGCACCGGCTGAATCTCCGGCTTCAGGGAAATAATCCCTGTTTCCATACGGGAGATTTTGGCAAAGCCTTCTCCCAGCCAGCTCAGTTTCCGGGCCTGACGATCCAGATTATCTGCAAAATGCCGGTATTCCTCCGTTGTCAGAGAATCTTCTCTTAAAAATTCGCTGTACATTTTAATATTTGCAATGGGCGTATTGATCTGATGCACCAGGTCGCTGACCGAGCTGCTGATCTGATCCCTGAGCAGCTTTTCTCTTTCCTCCTGCACTCTGTGGATCTCATAAAGACGCCCTGCCTGGGACTGAAATTTGCCAGGCAGGGTATCTTCATTCTCGGAAAAATATTTTACTTCCCGTCCCAGTATCAGCTGCTCCAGCATATCATCCATCTGAGCCATTGTTTTATCTGCCATCTTTTCCATTTTTTTGTATTTATATACCAGAAAAACAAGGGCTGCCGTCAGAAGACAGATGATAATAAAAAGCATCGCAGTCACTGTGTCTCTCATATCCGGTCACTCCATTTGTATCCAATGCCAAAAACTGTCCTGATGTGATCCGGTTCCTGAGGATTGTCCTCTATTTTTCCCCTTAGTCTCCGCACGTTTACATTCAGTGTTTTTTCATCCACATAATTCTCATAGGTATCCCACACCATAGCCAGCAGCTGTTCTCTTGTGAGCACCTGATTCCGGTGAGCCAGAAAGGCTTCCAGAAGACGGATTTCCGTGGCAGTCAGTTTTACCTCCTGCCCGTCCTTTCTCAGCTGTTTTCCATCAAAGTCATAGGCCAGCGCACCGGAATAATAAAATCTGCTGTCTGTATTTTCCGCTCGTTTCAGAAGCACTTCAATCCTCCGAAGCAGCACAGCCATAGAAAACGGCTTTGTCACGTAGTCGTCGCACCCTGCGTCAAATCCCTGCAGCATATCCGCCTCTGTATTCCGGGCGGTCAGAAGCAATACCGGAACCGTATTACTCTGCCGGATGTGTTTCAAAAACATTCTCCCGTCCCCATCCGGCAGGTTGATGTCCAGAATTACCAGACTTACCGGCTGATTCATATAGCCTGACGCTTCCTCAATATTTTTTGCGCTGTATACCAGATATTCCTTTTTTCGGAGAGCATAGGCAATGCCCTCATTCAGCATGGTATCGTCCTCTACCAGCAAAATTTTTGTATCCATTGTTTTCTCCTGTCCAAAGAGCACAGCCAGCTCCCCGTTTTCCGCACATTCTACACAATACTGTGTTTATCTTACTCAATTTCCCTCAATCTTTCAACAATAGATTTTTTGTTCAGTACCTTTACCAAAAGCCAGGTCATAAAAATGCAGATAATAATAACCAGAAGCATAAGAACAGCAGCCGATGTCAGGAACAATCCCGGATTAAATCCCGTAAACAGGGCATGCTGCGTTACAAGATAGGACATAATGCTGCCGGACAGGAGCATAAGAACCACAGATACACTCATAAATTTCAGTGTATCTTTCAGAAGCATTGCCCACAGCTGCCTCTTTGTCATGCCAATGGACTGCATTGCAGCCAGCTCTATCTTTCTGGAAAACACATCCGAAGTGATCGTATTGACCAGATTGGAAACTCCTATGATCCCCAGAAGTCCTGCCAGCAGAAAACCGATCAGCTGGAACGTCTGTTTCTGAGTTTCCATCTGCACTCTGGTCATATATCGGGACTCCATCTTCAGCTGAGAATTGTATTCCGCAGCCATAAGACTGTTGATCTGCTGATTCTGTTCCTCTGTAATTTCTTCCTCTGTATCAATCTGAATATCGCTGATCCACTGGTCATAATCCGGGTACAGCTTTTTAAACAAAGTGTCGGACAAAATAATATTTCCAAGACTAATATCACTGGTTCCGAACATACTACGCTTTTCGCACACTGCCAGAACTGTCATTTCTTTTTCAGAATAATTTCCCTGATTATCATAAAATCCAATGATTGCTGCATCTCCTGGGTGTACGCTGTCCTTAAAATCTCTTCCCATGACTTCCTGACTGTCCGGAGCTAACCATATAATGCCTTCTCCTGCAGCAAATTTATCTACATCCACAGTTCCCTCAAAAGCACCCGCACATGCAAGTTCCTGCTGGATCAGCTCTGCAGGAATCCCTTGTACACTCAGCCCCCAGCGATTATTCTTTGCCTGTTCCTGAAGCCCCGTATCTCCATAGGTACTCATAAATTTATCACTGTTTGCAAAAAATTCCATTTCATTTTTTAACGGACCGTCCAGAGATACCTCTGCCTGAGACGGCAGATAAAGTCTGCCCACTGTTGTTTCCACATAATCCGGCATCATTCTTGCCTGATACACTACATTCACATCCGTCACAAAAGGAAGGTCTGCAATTTTATCCGGCAATTCTGCAGAAACAGGCTTATAGGGCTCCTCCAGGCTCCAGCCTGATCCCTCATGAATAATCCGCGCATCATTCATATTATAGCGCTCCACCATATGATCTACGGAAAATCCCAGAGCCGCATTACAGGAAACCAGAAAGATCATTCCGCTTAACGCAAAGGAAAGAATGGTAAACAGATTTTTCTTCTTTTTGGGGGCAAATCTGGCCGCCTCTACCGGAGAGATGCGGCAGGCCAGCTTCAGAGACTTCAATGCGCTGATATATACGGTAAACCAGGAAAATCCAGCTCCCAGAATAAAGATCGCCAGAACATTAGGCGCTTTATAAAACATGGCATACATGGTCTGCGCCATTACTCCCGGGCCGATCAGATTTCCCACAATATAGCCAAGAACGATTCCGATCAGAATGCCAATTACTGCCAGACGGCGGATCTGCTGCATCAGCACAGTCTTCAGCTGCCTTGCTGTAGTTCCAATGGTTTTCATCATGCCAAACCAGCGGATATCAGAGGATACAGAAATATAAAATACATTGTAGATCAGGAAATAACCGCTTAAAATAATAAATAACACAAACAGCACTGCCGGTCCTACACTTAACAGCATATTGCTCATACTGTTAGTATTCTTTGTTCCGATTCCGGTTCCCCCTGCCAGATCGCAGGCTTCCTGCAGCTTATCCATAACATCTGTTTTCAGAAGAAGAGGATTCAGGTTGTTCAGCTTCACATAAATCTTCTGAGGGATTTTTTCCATTGCAGGATTATACTGACCGATAAATTCAGGTGCTGTATAAATCTCATCATAAATCTCACTGATATTGATCAGAGGATTTTTATAGTATCCGGTAACAGTAAATGTTATTGGCGTTTCCGCCATTTCCTCATCTGTGCCGAGCATCACCAGAAGCTCCAGCTGACTGCCCACAATCCTTTCAAGCCCCAGATGTTCTGCCATAGTATCAGAAATCACGATTTCATCTGCATTCTGTGCAAATCTGCCTTCAGTCAGCTCTACAAAATTATGTTCAAAATATGACTCATCCGGCGCCAGAAGCCGCACGTCCATTCCCGAAAACTCCTGATTGTGAAGTCCGGCTCTGCTGCATTCCCTTGCCATGTCCGCCCACTGGATCTGCGGCAGCTCCTTAAGCTTATCCCGGGTTTCCTCCGTGCCGTTGATATTGCCTTCACAGCCCGGACCGGGAGCAGATTCCCCATAATTACTGATGGTAGAAATCATACTGATCCCCACTGTCCACACTGCTGTGATCAGAAGAGTAGTCAGAGCAATAGCCAGAATGGCAATACGGTTTCTGCTTTTATGAGAGGTGTAATTATCCTTTGCCAGCTCCTTTAATACTTCCTTATTAGTATTCTGAAACATGGATGTCACCTCCCACTACCCTTCCATCCTCCAGATGGATGATACGGTCTGCCTGCTGGGCAATTTCCTCATTATGGGTGATCATAATAATTGTCTGGTTAAACTCCCTGTTGGTCATCTGCAGAAGTCCTATCACCTCCGCGCTGGTTCTGGAATCAAGATTTCCTGTAGGCTCGTCTGCCAGAACGATCTTTGGCTTGGAAGCCAGAGCCCTTGCAATAGCCACTCTCTGCTGCTGGCCGCCGGAAAGCTGATTGGGACGGTTCCTGGATTTTTCCGTCAGTCCTAAAAGGCTCAGTATTTTTCCGATAAACTCATCATCAGGTTTATTTCCGTCCAGCCGTATTGGAAGAACCACATTTTTATACACATTCAGCATAGATACCAGATTATAATTCTGAAAAATAAATCCAATATTTCTTCTGCGGAATACGGTACGCTCCTCGTCCTTCATATTCAGCAGAGACTGTCCGCCGATAATTACCTCTCCGCTGTCTGCATAGTCCAGACCGCCCAGCAGATTTAAAAGTGATGTCTTTCCAGAGCCGCTGGTACCTACAATCGCAACAAACTCGCCCTTTTCTACTGAAATGCTGATATCGTCCACGGCTTTTACCAGGCTGTCGCCCTGACCGTAATATTTTTTCAGATGCTTTGTCTCTAATATTTTCATAAAAATGTCTCCCTTCGTTATGTTGAGTCTATCATAACAAAAGGAGATTACAATCCGGTAACAATATGAAATTTTCCCTGCTGTTGTTTCATTCACCAAATCAATGATACATAAATTTTACACATAAGTGCAGAAGAAGCTCCTTCCTCTCATTTTTAATGTAACACGAACATACTTTCTTACGATATATTAACAAATAAAACAAAAAGGAACCCTTTAATTAAAGGATTCCTCACATTCCAGTCGAAGCGACAGGATTTGAACCTGCGGCCTCTGCGTCCCGAACGCAGCGCTCTACCAAACTGAGCCACGCTTCGATTTCTTTATTTATCAGCCATATCTCGCGACTGCAAAAATTATTATATTCATTTTCATAGCATTTGTCAACACTTTTTTTAAAAAATTTCAAAAAACACGAAAAAACTTTTTTGAAGATTTCAGAGAGTACGTTTTTCCTTCTTAAATATATAAAAACGCTGTCAAATACAGGGAAATCCATTGAAATCCCACAATTTTTAGGCTATATTAAAGTCACAATACCAAAAGGGGATTTTTTTATGAATGTAAAAGACATCAGCACACACTGTACACGGACAGAATTTGTCGGAACCACAGTTCTTGATACTATTGGACTTGTGATCTCCGGCATTGACGATACACTTCTTCAAAAAATGAACATCGGTACCAAATACCATGCTCTCGGGCTTTTCAGCTCCCGGACAGGCGCTGCCGGACAGCTCACCGCCATTGATGATGCGGTAAAAGCCACCAACACAGAAATTCTTTCCATTGAACTGCCCAGAGATACCAAAGGCTGGGGCGGCCACGGAAACTATATTGTACTGGGAGGAAATGATATTTCTGATGTACGTCACGCAGTCCAGCTTGCTCTGGAGCTTACCGAAAAATATGCAGGGGAGCTTTATATCAGTGAATCCGGTCACCTGGAATTTGCCTATTCTGCAAGCGCAGGTCCTGCTCTTCAGAAAGCCTTTCATGCGGAACCCGGGGAAGCCTTTGGTTTTATGGCAGGCTCTCCTGCCGCCATCGGCCTTGTTATGGCAGACACTGCCATGAAAGCGTCCTCTGTAAAAATTACAAGCTATATGACGCCTGATATGGGAACCGCTCACTCCAATGAGGTTATCCTTTCCCTTTCCGGCGATGCAAGCGCTGTAAAGGAGGCTGTCCTTAATGCCCGGCAGATTGGTCTGGAGCTTCTGATCGCCATGGGAAGCTATCCGGAAATCCCCGGTACCCCTTATCTGTAAACCAAATTCCCGGAAGCAGCAGCTTCAACTGCAGCTTCCGCAGATATTCAAAAACCCGGCTTCCAAAACATACAGGGAGCCGGGTTCTGCTTTATTCTGTTTTTATCATACGATAACCTACGCCGATATGTGTCTGGATATATTGAGGTGAATCCGGGCCCTTTTCTATTTTCTTTCGAAGCGTCGCCATAAATACACGGAGAGAGGCAACGTCATTTTCCCAGTTGCTCCCCCAGATATTCTGGGTAATGAAAGTGTGTGTCAGAACCTTCCCGACATTTCTGGAAAGGAGGCAGAGAAGCTTGTATTCAATAGGGGTCAGGTGAAGTTCCTCCTCATCCAGATATGCGCAGCCGGCAGCATAGTCAATGCGCAGAGCGCCGTTTACAAAAACAGACGCTTCTGCAGGTGAGCCATTTTTGATCATGGCCAGACGTCTCTGTACGACACGAAGTCTTGCCAGAAGCTCTTCTACAGAAAATGGTTTGGTCAGATAATCGTCGGCTCCTGCATCCAGAGCGTCAATTTTGTCCGTATCCTCACTGCGGGCGCTGATAACAATAATCGGCATGGTGGACCAGGAACGGATTCTGCGGATCACTTCCACTCCGTCAATATCAGGCAGACCGAGATCCAGAAGAACAATATCCGGATTGTGGGAGGACGCTTCAAGAATGGCAGTTTCTCCGTTTCCGGCTACCAGATAACGATAGTCGTGTGTTTTCAGTGTGGTTGTGATCAGATTTTTTACAGAAGAATCATCTTCCACTACTAATATCAACGGTTTATTCATGTAATTGTACCTCCTCAGCTGGTAATGTAAAAGTAAATACGGTTCCATGGGGAACATTATCAGAAACACTGATAGACCCTCCATGTGCATTTATAATGGACTTACACAGAGAAAGTCCAAGTCCGAGACTCCTCCGGCTGTCTGCCACCCGGTTCGAGCCTGTGTAGAACATATCAAATATCTGCTTTTTATTTTCATCAGAAATACCCGGACCATCATCGGATACAGAAATAACAGCCCAGTTATCTTTCCGGAAAGTAGAAATCCGGATCTCCGATCCCCGGGGAGTATATTTAATTGCATTATCCACCAGATTTATAATAACCTGAACAATCAACTTTGCATCCATTTTTGCCAGAAGCAGATCATCCTGATGCTTTACCGTAATATGATGTTCCACAGAAAGTCTGTTTACGTGGCGGAGGGCTTCTGTAACCACCTCGTCTGCCAGTTCTGTGGAAATACGCAGATTCAGCCTTCCCTCTTCCAGACGGGTAACAGACAGAAGGTTTTCCACAAGGTTGATCAGCCACATGGAGTCATCATAAATATCCTGATACAGAGTTTTTTTTGTGCTTTCGTCAAACAAACTGCTGTTTGACAGAAGATTGCTGGCGTTTCCTGAAATAGAAGTCAGCGGAGTACGAAGGTCATGAGAAATTGTGCGAAGAAGATTCGCTCTCAGCTGTTCGTTTTTTGCCAGGATGGCCGCCTCTTCTTTCTCATGGGCATTTTTCTCATTTTCCATGGCAAGAGCACATTCTCCCAGAATAGAAAGAAGAATATTGTTTTCGGAGGCATCCAGAGGCTGTTTTCCGGCTGCAATCCCCACCACTCCGTAAACAGAATCATTTACCCGGATAGCGAGATAGAGACATTTGGCATTGGAAAGCGTCTGGGTGGTAGCGCCTGCGTGACGGTTGTTTTTAAACACCCATTCAGCCACTGCGCTTTCATTTCTTGTGAGATAATCAGAGGCGGTATCTTCTTCACCGGCAGAAAATGTCATGGGAGCCGCCAGGGTATTTTTTTCCGCAGGATAGATCACTATATCTCTGTTCAGAAGTTTTGTAAGCTGATGAGCCGTAGAAGTCAGAATCGCGTCACGGTCTGTAGCCTGCTGAAGTATCTGACTGGTATCAAACAAAATCTTTGTACGAAAGGCCGTACGGGCAGACTGACTGGCAATCGTCTTCATCCGTGTGGTAAGTGTTCCGGTCAGAAAGGCTGAAATAAACATTACCACAAAAGTAACAGGATAGCCCCGGTCATATGCCATAAGTGTAAATTTGGGGTCTGTAAACAAAAAGTTAAACACAAGCACACTGACAATCGAGGTGATCAGGCTGTAAACCCGGTTTACCGTTACAATGGAAGTTACCAGTACCGCAAGTACATATACCGTAATAATATTTGCCTCGTCAAAGCCAAGCTGCTGAAAAAGGTAGCCCAGGCAGCTGGCTGCTGACAGGATAAAAATACTTTTTAAAATGTCAGATGCGGAAAAGATAATATGATTTTTCTGATTGTGAACAGTCGGAGTGCGGTTCGGAGTCTGATCCGGAATAATATGCACATCCATATTTGGAGCATTGGTAATAAGCTGTTCTGTAAGAGAAGGTTTTCCCAACAGACGCTTTCCTGTGACTGTACTTCTTCCGATCACAATCTTGGAAACCCCGGACAGTTTTGCAAATTCTGCGATCTGAAGGGGTACATCGTCTCCGTAAACGGTTTCTATGGTGGCTCCCAGCTGTTGGGCAAGGTAAATATTTGAACGGAGCCGCTGTCTGTCTTCTTCCGTCATTGCAGAAAACTGTGAGGTTTCTACAAACAGAGCAGTAAAGGCTCCACGGAAAGCGTTTGCCATTCTCGCTGCCGTCCGGATGATCTTTGCGTTAGACGGAGAAGAAGAAAGACAGACTAGTATATGTTCATCTGTATAATAATCACTTTTGCTTCTGATACGTGCAGACTCAGTCCTTTTGTTTACCCTGTCCGCACATCTTCTGAGCGCAAGCTCTCTCAGGGCAGTCAGTGTTTCCAGGCTAAAGGTAAAACTGTCTGTTTCAGAAGAATCTGAACTTTTTTCATAGGAAAGCCGTTCAAGAAGTTCCTGGGGTTCAATATCAACAAGCTTTACCTGGTCAGCATTGTCAAAAACAGAATCCGGAATGCGTTCAAGGATTCTGTTTCCGGTAATTGCTGTCACCATATCGTTAAGGCTCTCAATATTTTCTACATTGGCAGTAGTATAAACATCAATGCCTGCTTTTAAAAGCTCATAGATATCCTGATACCGCTTATGATGCCGGCAGCCGTCTGCATTTGTGTGGGCAAGTTCGTCTATAAGAATAAGTCCGGGCTTTATTTTTATGGCTTTATCAAGGTCAAACTCTTCCACAGGAGTTCCATTATGTTTGGAATGGAGAGGCGGAAGCAGTTTCAGACCATTCAGCCGGGCCCGGGTCTGAGGATGAGCATTGGGCTTAATGTAACCTACCGCAACATCTGTACCATGCTTTTTTTCCATATGGGCAGCATCCAGCATTGCATATGTCTTTCCCACGCCTGCCGCATAGCTGAAAAAAATCTTCAGATGCCCCCTTTCCGGAGAGGACATCTGATCGGATGCTGCTGCCATATCTGCACTCTGATTTTGTTTTTCCACACTATCACTCCTCGTTATTTCATACAGGCATTATAACCTATCTGACAAAATCCTGCACAAAAATATGTTGGACACAATTATTTTTATTATCATAAACATTGTGAACAGTAACTATTTTTCCAGGTATGCAGCCTTCAGCAACCGGATAAATAATTCTGCTTCCTGGGAACGGCTGCCTTTTTTCCACAAAGCATTCACAAGAAATTTCTGTGAGTTAAGAGGCATAACAGGAAGTCCCAGCGGCTCACATGCAAGGATGTTCTCATCCAGCAGAAAAAGAAACGAGCCCAGCTTTTGATCCGGCTCTGTGTTTACATCCGCCCGGATAAATCCAAAATCAATTTTTCCTGTATTCAGCTGCTTCTGGATATCCTTTGCAGAGCCATAAAAAAGGCTCAGCTCGCAGCCGGGAGCCTGTCGGGAAAACCTTTCCAGAAGGTCATTTAAAAGAGAGACCTCTTCTGTGTGCTCAAAGGCAATAGAAAGCATTGAGGGCCTGTCGGAACTGATCACGGTCCGGCTGCTGTCGCCAAAGAAAATATCCAGTTTTTTCAGTAAGAGAAAGCACAGGGCAAAAACAACAGCTACTGCGCAGATCAGAATCAGTTCTTTCATAAAATCATCCCTTCATGTTGCGTATTTACGGAAGCTTTATTCCAATCAAATGTGGAAACACTTCTGAATATCTCTGATGTTCCCAAGAACAAGCATGGTATTATTTTCCGGAACAGGAGTATCTGATTTAATATTCAGATTCATGACTCCCATATGCTTAAACGCCATGATATTGATGTTGTGCTTGTTTCGGATGTCAAGCTGCCCAACAGTTCTTCCCACCCAGTTTTCCGGAACAGAAATTTCAAAAATAGCATGTTCGTCATCCAGCTCCACATAGTCCAGAATATGGTCTGCACTGTAGCGGATCGCTGCCCATTCAGCCATCTGCTTTTCCGGATAAATAACTTCATCAGCGCCGTTTTTCAGGAGGAATTTGGCGTGAACATCTCTGGCAGCTCTGGAAACAACATATTTTGCACCCAGCTCACTGAGCAGGGAAGTGGCTTCCAGAGAACTCTGAAAATTATCTCCAATGGCCACAATACATACATCGAAATTCCTTACTCCAAGAGATTCCATAAATCCTTCCTTTGTGGCATCACCAATCTGTGCGTTTGTAACATAAGGAAGAATGGCATCTACTCTTTCTTCATTTCTGTCAATAGCCATTACCTGATGATTAAGCTCATCCAGTTTCATTGCAATATGACGTCCGAATCTTCCAAGTCCTATCAGTAAAATTGATTTCATCATAATAATCGTCTCCTTTTATTAACCTACTGTAATTTTTTCCTGCGGATATCTGGAACCGTAGGAATTTCTTTCTGAAAGTGCGGCAAAAATAAGTGTCAGGCCTCCAACTCTGCCAAAGAACATAAGCAGAATCAGAATCAGTCTTGAAACCATTCCAAGAGTTGGGGTCAGTCCAAGGGACAGACCGACCGTGCCGATTGCAGAGCTTGTTTCAAACAGAGCGGAAATCAGCGGAACATCTTCAATGTAGCTAATTATCATACCGCCTCCCAGAAACAGAACCAGATACATCAGCAGAATGGTCGCAGCATTTTTAATCACACTGTCCGGAACGCGTCTGCGGAAAAAATGAGCAGAGTCGTTTTTGCGGAATACGGACAGAGCTGACGAAAACAGAACTGCGATTGTAGTTGTTTTCATACCTCCGGCTGTGGAGCCGGGAGAACCGCCGATCAGCATCAGGATGATCATCAGCATCAGCCCGGTTTCTGTAAGCAGGGTCAGATCCGCCGTGTTAAAGCCCGCTGTTCTTGGCGTTACAGACTGGAACAGAGATGTCAGCAGCCTTTCCCCCAGCGGCAGACCGGAAAATTCACAGAAAAAGAAGTAAACAGCCGGAACTGTGATCAGAACAGCAGTAACCGTCAGAATCACTTTACTCTGCATATTATACTTTTTAAAATGTAATTTATTTTTTTTGATATCTGCCCAGGTAACAAAGCCCACGCCGCCCGTTACGATCAAGGCCATGATCGTGAAGTTTACAAGAGGATTGGAGGCATAGGAGGTCAGAGAGGAAAACGGCTCCCTGACACCGATCAGATCAAATCCTGCATTGCAGAAAGCAGATACCGCATGGAACAGAGAATACCACAGTCCCTTCAGAATACCGAAATCTTTGCAGAATACAGGCATCAGAAGCGCTGCTCCAATCAGCTCTATAAAGATACTGGTTTTCAGAATAAACTTGGTCAGACGCACAATACCGCCTACCTGGTGGGCGGAGATTGCCTCCTGCATGGTACTTCGCTGCATCAGGCCGATTTTCCGTCCTGAAGCTACAGCAATGGCAACAGCAATTGTCACAACACCCATACCGCCAATCTGGATCAGCGTCAGAATGATCGCCTGTCCAAATTCAGACCAGTAGGTTGCAGTATCATGAATGATAAGTCCTGTTACACAAACTGCCGATGTGGCAGTAAAAAGGCTGTCTGCAAAGGATGCGCCATTTCCGTCCCGGGTGGACAGCGGAAGCATCAGAAGCAGGCTGCCAAGAAGTATTACAGAAAAAAATCCCAGGATGATCACCTGAAAAGAAGTAAAATGTCGATGTTTTCGGTTTCCTGTATGATTCATTGCGGCGATTGCCTCCCTTTATCTCGTCTTTATGTTGCCTTAATCATATCTTAATTCGTATTAAGTATGTATAAATAAGAATTTGCTGATATTAAGATTGTATAAAGACGGAAGAAGTTATCACAGGAATAATGTAACCGGTAGTGTAACCAGGACAGTAAGAAGAGATACGGCTGCCAGAATAAAAACAGGAAGTCCGATAAACATAGCCAGAACAGCCGCATGGGGATGGCGAAAGGCGAAGCGCTCTGCGCGGTTATCAAACCTGTCTTCTAATTTGTGTATGGATTTTAAAATACTGGACATAATCATTTCTCCATTCTTATTTTATAGTAAGAAGTCTGTTTTCAGACTTTCCTCTGTTCTGAAATTATGGTAACACGGAAAAAATTAAGATAGGAAAAATGCATTGCCCTGTAGAATAAAAGTTCTATAAAGAAGGAGGGCCGGGCTGTATGGCCCGGCGAGTATGAAAAAGAAAAATTTAATTTATGTAAAAAAGCATTCGCTTTATTTACTAAATACTATAAATGGAATTTGTGATGAAAATGTGAGGATAAATTGAAAAAAAGGTGATGTAATTCTAAAAAACCTGTAAAATCACAGGTGCCGGAACCGGGATTCCGGAATATATTCCAGAATTCTGAGACATACAGAACAAAATGTCCTCATGGAAGATGATCTGGAATGCATTTTGACCTAGATACTGTGAACGGAGTAAAAAAGGGCATAATTTTTACGGAGCCTGACCTGATGAAAAAAAAATATTGTAAAATACAGCCGCCTTCTATATAATAGGAAAAGAAAAAACAGGAAAAGCAAACGAGCGCTTTGCTCATAGACAACTCTCAGGAGGAAAATAATGAAAAGAGAAACAGTTGTTGTACTTGATTTCGGCGGTCAGTATAATCAGTTGATTGCCCGCCGTGTAAGGGAATGCAATGTATATTGTGAAATCTATTCCTACAAGACAGATATTGAAAAAATAAAAGAAATCCAGCCTAAGGGAATTATTTTTACAGGCGGACCAAACAGTGTATATCTGGAAGATTCACCTGCGTATACAGAAGAAATTTACAAACTCGGAATCCCGATCCTGGGAATCTGCTACGGCTCTCAGCTTATGATGCACCAGCTTGGCGGAAAGGTAGAAAAAGCCCCTGTGCGCGAATACGGAAAAATTGAGGTTCATGTAAACACTGACTCTGCCCTGTTCCAGGGAGTTTCTCCAAAAACAATCTGTTGGATGAGTCATAACGACTACATTTCCAAAGAAGCTCCCGGCTTTGAAATTTCTGCCCGGACAAATGACTGCCCTGTAGCTGCAGTGGAAAATAAAGAAAAGAAGCTTTATGCAGTTCAGTTCCATCCGGAGGTGCTTCATACTCAGGAAGGAACCAAAATGCTGTCAAACTTTGTATATCAGGTATGCGGATGTGCCGGAGACTGGAAAATGGATTCTTTTGTAGAAGATTCCATTAAAGCGATCCGTGAAAAGGTCGGAAACGGAAAGGTTCTCTGCGCCCTTTCAGGCGGAGTGGATTCTTCTGTTGCAGCAGTCCTTCTTTCAAAAGCGGTAGGAAGCCAGCTTACCTGCGTATTCGTGGATCACGGTCTTCTCCGCAAAAATGAAGGCGATGAGGTGGAAGCTGTCTTTGGCCCGGAAGGTTCCTATGATCTGAATTTTATTCGTGTAAATGCTCAGGAACGTTTTTATGAAAAACTGAAGGGCGTTGAGGAGCCGGAGCGTAAACGTAAAATCATCGGCGAAGAATTTATCCGTGTATTTGAGGAGGAAGCAAAAAAAATCGGCGCCGTGGATTTCCTTGTACAGGGAACCATTTACCCGGATGTTGTTGAAAGCGGCGTAGGGGGTGAGTCCACTGTTATCAAATCACACCACAATGTGGGAGGACTTCCTGACTATGTTGATTTTAAAGAAATCATTGAGCCTCTGAGAAATCTGTTTAAAGATGAAGTGCGTAAAGCGGGACTGGAGCTTGGCATTCCGGAGTATCTTGTATTCCGCCAGCCGTTCCCGGGCCCGGGACTGGGCATCCGTATTATCGGAGAGGTAACTGCTGAAAAAGTAAAAATGGTTCAGGAGGCTGATGCGATCTGGCGTGAAGAGATTGCAAACGCAGGCTGGGATAAAAAGGTAAATCAGTACTTCGCAGCACTGACAAATATGAGATCTGTCGGAGTTATGGGAGACGAAAGAACCTACGATTATGCCATTGCCCTTCGCGCAGTAACCACTACAGATTTTATGACTGCGGAAAGCGCTGAGCTTCCGTGGGAAATTATCGGAAAAGCTACCAGCAGGATCGTTAATGAAGTAAAACATGTAAACCGTGTTCTTTATGACTGCACCGGAAAACCTCCGGCAACAATTGAAATGGAATAAAGAAATGTAATAAATTTATAAAAGCTGAGACAGAAAACTGACTCAGCTTTTATTTATTCAGGTTGCTTTAGAATTCCGGCTCAATAAGACCGTAAGTGTTTCCTTTACGTTTGTAAACAACATTTACCTGATCTGTCTCTGCATTAACAAATACAAAGAAGTTATGTCCCAGAAGTTCCATCTGAACACATGCATCCTCAGGATACATTGGCTTGATATCAAACTTCTTGGTACGGATGATTTTTACTTCTTCATCCTCCTCATAATCTTTTTCCAGATACTCCTGCTGGAAATTGCCAGGTGCCTGCTTCCTGTCTACAATTTTATTTTTGTATTTACGCAGCTGACGCTCAATTACTTCTTCCACCAGGTCAATAGATACATACATATCATTGCTTACCTGCTCGGAGCGTATAATATTTCCCTTCACTGGGATTGTAACCTCGATCTTCTGTCTTTCTTTTTCAACACTTAAAGTTACTACAACTTCGGTGTCAGGAGTGAAATACCTTTCCAGCTTTCCAAGCTTGTCTTCAACGGCTGTTCTAAGCCCTTCAGAAACTGTGATGTTTTTTCCGCTAATAATAAATTTCATACATCCATCCCCTTTGCTGTTTATTTGGGTAATGTCCACGCAGGTAAAAATCTGCGTCTATTACTTATGGGTTCATTATACCACATACTTATGAATTTTAACAACACTTTACGAAATTTTTATATTAATAATTGATAAATTTCGCTATTAACTGATAAAAGCAGATACTCATAGGCTCTGTTTCTTACTGCACCCCGGAAACACACATCTGAAGACTTCTGTTTTCAGAAGGATCTTCCAGAAGTTCTGTTCCTTTCTTGTCTGTTACACAGTAAAGACCTTTTCCGCTTCCTTTTGGCGCATCACTGGAAATTTCCAGACGATAGGTTTTTCCCGGCTCTACAGAGATTTTTTCTTTCAGGAAAGGATAAAGAGCTGTATTCTCTTTCATTCCATAGGTATCCCCATTTTTTTCATAAATCACCTTTCCTGTATCTTTTTCTTTCAGCACCACATTCAGGCTGTTGATCTCACTGTTGCCCGGCTCTGTGTATATACGGATCTTAATTCCGGAAAGTGTATAACCGTCTGCTGTAAATTCCTGTATCACCGGAACATTTTCTTCCAGCATAACCACATTCTCTGCTTCCATATTCTGCCTGCTGTTGTCAAAGAAATTTATTTTTCCCTGAAGGACACCTGCCGCACATACAGTCATTGGAAGTACAAATGCAGCCACTCCAAACAGAAAGGCTGCCCTTATCTGCCACACCATCCCGCCGGCAATGACATTTCCTTTTCTGCTGTGATATCTGGGATGTCCGAATACTACATAAATCAGCAATACCACCCACATGGCAGTACAGAGAAGCTCCTGGTCATGGAACCCGTAAAGATCCCACATACGTACGGAAAACTCACGGTCTTTTAGAATATATTTGAGAATACCGCTGTTCAGCACTCTCTCATCAACCATACTCTGGCTGCAGAAAATATACATAGCAAGCATAAAAATATTTGTTACCATATAAAGAAGATTTCCGTTACCATTCATCATAAAGTTCAGGACAAGGAATGGCGCCATTAAAAGGATCCACTGGGGATTCCAGGTAGAAAATCCAAAGATTGCAAAGCTTACTGCCACACAGAAAAATACGGACCATGACCGAAGCTCATCCTGCGTCTCTGCTTTTTTCTGATAAGCCCACACCAGCACAAAGGCTGCTGCCGCTGCAAGAAGATTGATCCCGCTGAAAAATCCCAGAGAAAAAGGCTTCTGTACATATTCCAGCGCTCCAAAACCAAATACATTTCTTCTAAACGCTTCAGATCCTATATTTGGAAGAATCTCTGCAAGCAAAGGAGCAAGCATAACAGCAGTATATTTAATCAGATTTCTGATCTTCTTTTCCTTCAGAAGCAGAAGTACCAGGAAATAAAGCACTGCATGATATTTAAAGGTTGCAGCAAATCCACACATAAGGGCAAACTGCCACATTTTCCCCCGAAGGAAAAAATAAAATCCCAGTACCAGAAAGAGCACAGTAAATATGTCATACTGGCTGAAAATAAACTGGCTGAACACACCCATCGGAAATACAAGAAACGCAAACTTACACAAAAGAGACTTTTTCTCGCCAAATCCCATTTCTTTTCCGATTTTGTAAATAATCTGAGCAGTAACAAAATATAAGATAACCGAAAGAAGCTTATACCACATAATATTAATAAAACTGTTTGTCAGCATTGCTTCCGGTGCGTGTCCTGTAAGATAAAGGGGCAGATTCCAGACCGCATAGGCAATAAACGTACTTGGCAGATAATTTGCCCAGTATCCTCCTGACTGCTCATAGCTTGCCTGATAAAAATCCGCGAAATGTTCATACATCAGAAAGGAACGGTTTCCTGTAAGCTTTACATCAGAATGAGCGCAGGTCACAAAAAGAACTGCCAGTATCAGGAAAGACAAAATCCAGTCCAGTCTGCAGAGATCGTTTCCGCTCCACAGCTTCATACTGTTCCACCGGTCTTTTTTTCTGCCCATCCAGCCTGATGCATATGCTGCTTTTTTCTTATTCATGAATACTCTCCTGTTTTTCCCTGTCACTCTCTTTTCCAAAAACATCTTTAGCCTGGATAAATCCATTACGGTTTCTCTGTACTTCCCCACTGAATTTCTCAGGTTCTTTCACAGAAGCATCTGCGCTGTATCTGATACTGTCCACCTGCATTGTCTCACTGTTTTCAGACTCTTTTTCTGTTAAATCTTTTTTCCGGAACTCTGCCTCTCTGTTTTCCTGGGTTTCAGATTCTCTGTTCTGTTGACATTTTTTGTCCTCATCCTCAAAATTCAGACGCTCTTCTTCCACTACCAGAGGTCTGTCCAGTACCCTTGTATTAATACTCAGTACATATTCTCCAAGAAATCCGATAAAGAACAGCTGAAGAGCTCCCAGAAAGAACATACCGATGACCATAGGAGCAATGCCTGCTGAAAAACGATCCCAGTACATCAGCTTCAGAATCAGATATACAATACCTGCCACAAAGCTCAGACCGCCAATAATAAAACCGGCAAAAGTTGCCAGACGCATCACTACTTTAGAATATGAGGTAATACCAATCATGGCATAATCATAAAGGCTGTAAAAATTATTTTTGCTTTTTCCTGCTCTTCTTTTAGGCTGAGTATAGGGAATTGCTTTATAATCAAACCCAAGCTCTGCAATGATTCCACGAAGATAGGGCATGGGATCATGAAGGTCTCGCACCACGTCTACAAATTTTTTGTCATACAGTCCAAAACCGGTAAACTGTTCAATATGGTCGATCTCTGTGATCTTTCTGATCATCTTGTAATACAGACCACGGATCCTGTACATTCCCTTTCGTTCCTGACTGGCATTTTTCACACCGATCACGATTTTATTTCCCTGTTCCCATTCTCTGACAAATTTCGGGATCATCTCTACCGGGTCCTGAAAATCAGCGCACATACGAACCACACAGTCTCCATATGCCTGTTTCATACCGTAAACAGGAGATCTGGCCTGACCGAAGTTTTTTGCATTAAAAATAGCCTTAATGTTTTTATTATTGGCACACAGTCCGCGGATCAGCGCCTGCGTATTGTCTTTGGAATGATTGTCAATAAACAAAATCTCATAGTCATAATCACTGAGGTCGCGCTCCATTACTTCTGTAACTGCTTTTGACAGTGGAACCACGTTTGCCTCTTCATTATATGTAGGAATTACCACTGAAATTTTCTTTTTCATTTTTTATCTCCTGTACTCTGGCTTTTCAGCCAGGCAATGGTTTCTCTGATTCCCTGCTCAAACGTATACTCCGGTACAAAACCTGTATCCTGATAAAGAGAATCAATATCTGCGCAAAGGTTCATTACAGCGCCTTTGGGATATGGTCTGGCTCCGATCCCCGGATTCCTGTAATCTGTAAGCTCTGCCATTTTCTGTATATAATCCCGAAGCAGCGCAGGCTGTCCGCTTCCTACGCAGTACACGGCTCCGTCCCGTCCTTTTTCTCCAATAAGAAAAAAGGCGCGGCCTGCGTCTGCGCTGAAAAGATATTCCCATCTCTGCATTCCGGGTGTAAATTCTGTAGGCTCCCCTGCCAGCATTTTTCTGAGGCCGGAGGCGATCATGGTAGTTTCTTTTTCATAAATTCCATAAACACTGAATATTCTGGGCCAGATACACTCTATTCCCAGTTCCTTGCAAAGCATCCTTGCCAGATATCCGGATGCCAGCTTTGCCGCTCCGTAAGGAGTTGTGGGATTTGCCGCGCTTTCTGGTGAAATCCTGTCCAGATCCAGCAGACCGTACTCTGCCTGGGATCCGGCTCCGATAAAACGTTTACAGCCAAGAGCTGCCGCTGCCTTTACTGCTGCTAAAGTATACCCGATGTTCCGGCTTTGAAGCTCTGTGCTTGAATTTCTGTTTTCTCCGGTATTCCCCCAGGCAATATGATAAAACGTATCGCATTCCTGCGAAATCATTTCCGGCAACCTGTCCAGATGCTCCAGAGAACAGTCCGCAAATTTGATCAGACTGCTTTCCGGCAAACGGGAACGCTTTTTTGACCCTTCCCGTACAACTGCATAAACCTCTGTTCCATGCTTTATGCATTCTTCTATTAAAGCCACGCCGATCATACTGGTGGCTCCTGTTACAATAATCCGCTGCATAATTTTCCTTCTTATTTAACTTTTGTACTGTCTTTAGAATATATGAAATCAGAAAAACTCTTCTGTTTTTCTATTGTTTCTGCTGTCTGGCAGAATATTTTTGTCTGATTTAAAGAGCATAAAAATACTCTGGCGTATTGTCTCATTCATTTTCAGTGTAATGACGCAAAGTGAATTTTCCGTCTGTAAGGCGAAGGAATAAGGCGATGCGGCAGCATCGGCGATTGACGACAGCCCGGCAGCTGGAAATTCAGACAATTATTATGCGAATGTGAATGAGACATTATACTACTTCTGCTACGGAAGAGGAATGTACATATTTTCTTCCAGCTCCTCCCTGGAAAGAAACGGATACATGTCCTCAAGAGGCGCAGACACCATTTTTCCATCCGGAAGCTTTTTCGATGAGGTTTTCGGCTCGGTTTTCTGATACCTGGTTACAAAAACCTCACATACAGCCGCTCCATCCATTTCCAATACTTCCTTAATCGTATCCGCCAGTTTTTCTGAGCTGTGAATACATCTGTACGGAAATCCATAAGCCGGAATAAGCTTCTGAAGATCCGGAAAGCTCAGGTCGCCGCTCTCCTGTCCAACTCCCACCAGAGGCTCTCCAAAATAGCTCTGCTGAGTCTGTCGAATGGAATGATATCCCTGATTGTTGATTACAAAAAGTTTTATCGGAAGATGATTCTGCCTGATTGTCTGCAGTTCCTGAATATTCATCTGAAGGCTTCCTTCTCCGGTTACACAGACTACCGGCTGTTTCCCGGATGCAATACACACCCCTGTTGCCCCCGGAAGGCAGAATCCCATAGACGCTGTATTGGGATTTGTAATAAAGCGCTGACCTTTTTTTACACGAAAAGCCTGACTTCCTGCAACTCTGGAAGTTCCCACACTGACCATAAGATTCTGGTTTTCCTTCATGGCTCTGGACAGTTCTTCATAAAACGCATAAATATTTGTGCAGCCATCCTCCACAATTTCATAATGACCGGACACAACAACCGGATATTTTTGCTTCCATAAAAGACACTGATTTCTCCATGCATTTCCCTGGAATAAGGGGTTTTCCTTGGAAGCTCCACGTTTTTTTGCAGCCTTTATCAGCTTTCGGATCAGCTCTCCGGCATCGCCGCATACAGGCAGACTGACATGCAGGCTTGGTTTTTTCAGTTCATTTTCATCAATATCGTTCAGAATGGTATAGCTTTCTCTTGCCCAGTCCTGATACCGGAATCCTGTCTGTGCAAATCCCTGACGATTGCCAAGAGAAAGAAGCACGTCGCTGTTCTGAAGTGCAAAGTTACCTGGTCTTGTTCCTGTTCCCCCGCTTCTTCCCACAAACAGGGGATGATCCGACTCAATGGCATCCACGCTGCTCATACCTGTTACCACCGGAACTCCCAGAAGCTCAGCAAGCTGATAAAAGTCCTCATGCGCCCCTGCCAGCCGTACACCATTTCCCGGTGAAAGAACCGGCCGTTTGCTTTCCTGCAATTTATCCAGAATCTGCTCTACCGTCTCATCTTTTATTTCCCGGGGCTGCTGTTCAGGATTTTCTTCCGGATCATAGGCTTTCAGATCATCTGTTTCTATGACTGCCCCCTGAACATCAAGAGGAATGTCCAGCCATACCGGTCCCGGCCTTCCATTTACAGCCAGATAAAGAGCCTTTTCCAGATGGTACCGGATGTTCTCCGGATGAACGATCATGTGAGCATACTTTGTCAGGCTTTTTACTACCGGAACAATATTGCATTCCTGCACTCCCATGCTGCGAAGAGGCAGACCTGAGGCAGAAACCGTAGTTGCATAGCGCGCCTGACCTGAAAATACCAGCATCGGAATGGAATCCATCCATGCCCCCAGAACCCCGGTAATTGCATTTGTAGCTCCCGGTCCCGTGGTGACACAGACTGCTGCCATTTTATTTCCAAGACGGGCATAGGCCTCTGCCGCCATGGCACATGCCTGTTCATGATGCTGATAAGTACAGTGCAGCATTTTATGATGTCCAAAAGCATCATTCATATGCATGGCTCCGCCTCCGGTAACAGTAAATACATCCCGGATTCCCCACTGTGCAATATATTCCGCTATATAATCAGATACCTTCTGTTTCATTTTCTTTCTCCATATCAACTGTTGCTTCAGCCTTCTGATATATTATCTGAAGCTTTTTTCTGCATCTTTGACATCCTACAGATACGCCTGGCATTTCTGAACGCATACCATACGCTTTCCGGATGCCTCAATAGGAATTTCATCTACATAAGTAACGTCGATCTGAGCTTCCTCTCCCAGATATTTCCGGTAGGAAGCCACTACCTCATCTTCATTGACTCTTGTCCGGTCAGCATTTAAAAGCAGCTCGTATCTTTTCTTTTCCCACTGAATGCATTTTGCCTGATGTACAATCCCTTCCATATTGATCAGTACATTCATAAAAACATGAATGGACAGAGGTTCTCCCTTGCAGTTATACATCATGGAGCCGCGGCGTCCGTATATTTCTGTGAAATAACCATGTTTTCTGCCCTTTTCATCTGTTACTTCCTGATAAATTCCTGTATCGCCTGTGTCATAACGGATCATAGGAAAAGCTTTATTATAAAAATCAGTTACAACGATTCTTCCCAGTTCTCCCGGTTTCACCGGTTCATCTGAATCAAGGCTCAGCATTTCAATATAAAAATTATAAAGGTCTACCGTATACCGGTCCTCCTCGCCAACCTGGCATGCAAGAAAACCGTTCTCATTATTTCCATAAGAACGGACTGCCGAAAAGCCAAAGATTTCCCGAATCAGGTCATATGTTTTCTGAGGAAGCGCCTCGCCCATGGCGAAAACCATTTCCACATCCCATTTTCTGATAGCAACTTTTTTCCTTTTCAGATAATCTGCAAGAACTGTCAGAGCGCTGGAATATGCAACCAGAACCTGAATCCTGTCTTTTCGTATTTTTTCACAGATATCTGCAAGGGCATCGTCTCCCATGTTGGAGATATCGATCATGATCAGATTATTTTTAAAGGATTTCCATTTGGAGATCACATTTTTACCCGGGATCCATACACGGAACTCTCCCCGCTTCATTCCCATGCGAAATCCGTTCAGCTCCATAAAGGAAATAAAGTTCATATTCACACGGTTCATTTTATCCCCATCGCATAAAACAGTAAACGGCGCGCCTGTTGAACCGCTTGTTTTCAGACGGAACAGACTGTCTTTTCTGTCACGGAATGTATCGCAGAGAACTGCATCCATATTCTCGTTATATTTCATTTTTGTCATAACAGGAAACTCTGTAATATCCTGTGCGTCCTGATAATTTTTATAATAAGGAGAATGCTTTTTGGCATAATCAAGAAGCATTTCCACACGGCGCTGTGCATACTCCTCTGTAATTCCCTCTACAATCTCCCTTTTATTTACTTTTTTTATTTTTTCAAGCTTTCCGCCGTGAAGCTTATCCAGTATATTAAACGCTGTTCGTCTTAAAATTTCTCCCGCCTGCATTCTTTTTCCTTCCTCATTTATGATGTAGAATCAATATCATTGTTTTTTCTGTTTTGGGCCACTGCCTGCTTTCCATAATCCAAGAAGGATTACTGCTGCCACACGTATTACATTGGCAATGAGCACGGCTGCCGCAAAACCCATAATACCGCTCTTTTCTGTAAAAATCAACACAAGGACTGCAATCACAGCCAAATGTATGATCTGAAGGATCAACTGCCACTTTTCCTCTGTGAAAGTAAGAACTACAATAAAAAGATAAGCTGAAAGTACGCCAAGGATCTGACTGAGGTTTACAACTGTGATCATTCCTTTTACTGATTCATAAAGATCTCCATAAAACAGCTTTACGAAAATAGGAGTTCCAATCTGCGCTCCAAGGAAAAACACAAGGCTTACGCCTGTTCCGATTCCGGTAAACAGAAGAAACTGCTTTTTATCCATTCTCTCCTGTTTTCTTGTAAGATAAGAAATAATGATCGTATTAACAGGCGCCACCAGAAGCACCAGAGTTTTTCCGATCAGAGAAGTTACGTAATATTGTGTTACTGCCAGATGCCCCACCATATGTTCCAGCGCAAGACGGTCAATATTCAAAGTAAAATTTGTAATCAGATAAGAAAATACCAGGAAGCCTCCCCGCTGAAATGCCTGTGTAAACCACCTGCTCCGATCAAAAAATCCTCTGAACACTGTTCCGGTTGCGGCAAGATACACCAGAGCTGCAGCCTCGCCTGCAAGAAATACCAGAAACCAGTTTTTTGTAAGGAAATAAAGTCCAAAGCCGGCTATATATCCGCCTGTCAGCACACAGTAATAGTAAAAATATTTTTTATAATTCAGGTTCAGACGGTATTCCACATCTCCGTAATAACGAAAAATTGTTGTCATAAGAAGGGCTGCCGTCCAGAAAATAACAGGCAGAGATACCATGGAATCCCTTGCCACAAAAAGAGTGATTGCTGTTCCCACTCCTCCAAACAGCAAAAGGAGGACATTATAGTCCCCGTTTTTCACCTGATAATCTCTTCGTACAACAAGACGGCTGGTATTCAGCGCCTGCCCCACAGAAGGACAGAGTATTGCAACCAGCCCCATAAGATACAAAAGCTCTCCCAGCTGGTCGCTTCCCATTTTTCGGTTCAGCAGAGGATATACAACAATCTGCAGAACCCCATTCATCAGAAGCGCTCCGCCTATGGTATACACTGTATTTGATACAATTCTTTTCTGTTTTTCTTTTGATGCCAAAGAGAAGCCTCCCCAGTTATTTTTTTATGTATTTTTCACACCGGTTTTCAAAGGATTTTCTTTTTCCGGAGCTGAGAACCGGGATCTCATCTACATACTCCACTGTAATTTCTGCTTCTTCACCAAAGTAAGGACTGATAAAATCCAGGATTGCTTTCTCATCAATTACCTGTCTGTCGCCATTCAGCCATAAAGTATATTTTGTTACATCCTCCTGGATAAAACGGTACTGGTTGATTCCCTTTGCCATAGAAAGACCGTTCAGAAGTACAAACGGAGACACAATTCTTCCCTTGCAGTCATATATCATATCTCCCCGTCTTCCATACAGTTCTTTCAGGTACAGACGGAATCTGCCGTTCTTTTCCTTTCGTTCTTCCACTGCCAGATCCCCATTGTCATAACGGATCAGGGGAATGGCATAATTATAAAGATCTGTGATCACAATTCGTCCAAGCTCTCCCGGTTCTGCAGGTTCATCACTGTCCAGCTTAAGAACCTCATAATAGTAGCTTTCAGAATCAATATAATAGCTTTCATCTTCTTCACGCTGCAGACCCATAATACCGTTTTCTTCATTTGAGTACCAGGAACGTACTGTACAGTTAAAAATTTTTTCCAGATTTCGTCTTACTTCACTGGGCATGCTCTCTGAAATAGGAAGGATTGCCTTCACACAAAAGTCTCCGGTATTCATATGATGCTCTTCAATATACCGTCCCAGTTCTCCAATTGCAGATGCATATCCGATGATACACTTTACCCGTTTCTTCTTAATAACAGAAACCATTTTGCCCAAAGCTTCTTCATCCAGATTGGAACAGTCCATCATGATCAGATTCTCTGCCGTTCTGGAGATCCAGCTCTTTTTTGCGTGATCTCCTACCCACATGCGGATAAATGCTTCTTTCATTCCGATATAATATCCGCCGGCAGCCCCCAGAAAAATACTTGCAGCTGTGTTATGAAGGATTTTATTGCGATTCTGTATCATGGCAAAAGGAGTCCCCGTAGAGCCGCTTGTGTACATAATACGATTATCTGAAGCATCTTTGTAAACAGAAGACTGGCACTGCTCATAATGATTTCTGTAAGTCTCCTTATTCATAACAGGCATTTTTTCCAGAGGAGTATCCTCTGGAAAATCCTTATAAAATTCAGTTGTGCGAACTGCATGAGAGATCAGCTTCCTGATTTTCTCCTGAGTCTTTTCTATGGAAGTCCCGTTTTTATAGCTGTCACGGATTTCTTCATAATAGCCGCGTACCTTTCCTCCCTGAAGACGGTCCACCAGCCAGAATCCATACCAGCGCAGCTTTTCATCTATTACCATTTACTTTTATCCCTTCTCTGAAGTATCTTTTCCACAGCAGGCTTAAAGATTTCCGGCTTCCCGGATCACCTTTGCCATATAATCGATCTTTTCATCTGTCATGCCCGGATAAAGACCTACCCAGAAAGTATCGCGCATGATTCTGTCTGTATTTTCCAGACTTCCGGCAATGCGGTATCCTCTGCCTTCTGCTCTCATCTGATCAAAGCAGGGGTGCTTTGTAAGATTTCCGGCAAACAGCATTCTTGTCTGAACACCTTTGCTTTCAATATAAGGAACCACTTTATTTCTGTCCACTCCTTCTTTGCATGTCAAAAGGAAGCCGAACCAGCTTGGATCAGAATCGGGACAGGCTTCGGGAAGTACAAATTTTTCTTCCATTCCCTCAAGGGCTTTTCTGAGGCGCGCATAATTATGACGACGCTTTTCCACAAATCCAGGGAACTTTTCAAGCTGAGCGCATCCCACTGCCGCCTGCATATCTGTTGCTTTCAGATTATATCCAAAATGAGAGTAAACATATTTATGGTCGTAGCCAAGAGGCAGCTCTCCGTACTGTCTGTCAAATCGGTGTCCGCACACATTATCACGGCCGGACGGGCATCTGCAGTCACGTCCCCAGTCGCGGAGGGAACGGACAATCTTGTGCAGAAGCGGATTGTTTGTGTACACAGCTCCGCCTTCTCCCATTGTCATATGATGAGGCGGATAAAAGCTTGATGTGCCGATATCACCAATGGTTCCTGTAAGCTTCTTCTCTCCGTCTATCATATACTCAGAACCAAGTGCATCACAGTTGTCCTCGATCAGCCACAGGTCATGTTTTTTGCAGAAATCGCTTAAAGCCTTAAGGTCAAACGGATTACCCAGAGTATGAGCCAGCATTACTGCCTTTGTCCTGGAAGAAAGAGCTTCTTCCAGCCTGGTTACGTCAATATTATACTGAGGTACTGTCACATCTACAAATACAGGAACCGCTCCATACTGGATCATTGGCGCCACGGTTGTCGGAAATCCTGCCGCCACTGTAATCACTTCATCTCCCGGACGCACCTGGCGTTCCTTCAGAAGCGGTGAAGTCAGCGCCATAAAAGCAAGAAGATTGGCTGAAGATCCGGAATTAACCAGAGAACAGAAACGGATTCCCAGGTATTCTGAGAATTTTTTCTCAAACTCATCTGCATATCTGCCTGCTGTCAGCCAGAATTCCAGCGCACTGTCCACAAGATTTACCATTTCTTTTGAATCATAAACTCTGGATGCATAAGGAATTCTGTCTCCCTTTTTAAATGTTTTCTCTTGGTTATGATATTTACGGCAATAATTATCTACGATTCCAAGAATCTGCTCTCTTGCCTGCTGTTCTGTCATATTTTCAAACATATTTTTTCTCCTGTTTTTTATTTTATATCAGCCAGAAACTCCTGGATCTGTCTGTCCATAATTGTGTTTATGTCCTGCCCCGCCTGCCATTCCTTTGTCCACTCCACTGTTTTTTCTACAGCAGTACGAACATCCCAGGCCGGTTTCCAGCCAAAAACACTCTTTATTCGGGAACAGTCAAGTTTCAGGAAATTCGCTTCATGAGGTCCGCCCACAAAATGATTTTCCCAAGTCTGTCCATCCCCCCATGCACGGCAGAAAAGATCTACAAGCTCTCCTGTTGTCACACAGTCCCTGTCATCCGGTCCTACATTATAATATCCCGAATATCTGCTTTCTTCATACTGCATGGCAGCAATCATAAGATACGCATATAAAGGCTCCAGCACATGCTGAAACGGTCTTGTGGAATGAGGATTTCTTACTGGTATGGGCTTTCCCTCCAGAGCTGCCCGGATACAGTCCGGAATAATTCTGTCTGCAGCAAAATCTCCGCCTCCGATTACATTTCCTGCTCTTGCAGTCGAAACAGCAGGCGCTCCATCCATGAAAAATGAATTTTTATAGCTGTGAGTCACAAGCTCCGAGCATGACTTACTGTTGGAATAAGGGTCAAATCCATCCAATGGATCATCTTCCCGATATCCCCATTCCCATTCCCGGTTGTGGTACACCTTATCAGTTGTCACATTAAGAAATGATCTCACAGAATCGGTCTGACGGATACATTCCAGTATATTTACAGTTCCCATTACATTTGTTTCGTAAGTATATACCGGATTTTTATAAGATTCGCGCACAATCGGCTGGGCTGCCAGATGCAGCACTATTTCCGGCCTGTTCTCTCTGAACACTTCCAGAAGTCTGTCCAGATTTCGGATGTCGCCTGTTATACTGTTCATCTGTCTGTCCATGCCTGCCAGCCCAAAGATCGAAGGTTCTGTAGGCGGCTGCAGTGAATATCCGGTAACCTGAGCCCCCATATTCAGAAGCAGGCGGCAAAGCCATGTTCCCTTAAATCCTGTATGTCCTGTTACCAGAACTCTTTTCCCACTGTAAAAGTTGAGATCAAATTTCTTCATATTTTATCTAAACTCCTGTAATCCAATATTAAGAGTATTATACTATTCTTTCATCACAGTGGCAAGAGAGCCCTTTGCTGTTTACTTTATAAAAATATATCTTGCCTGAGCAAAATCCACCTGATCTTCGTCCTGAAGCTGATACTCTTCATCTCCTTTCAGCATTCTTCCGTTTACTGCAGTGCCGTTTCTGGAATTCAGATCTGCCAGATAATACTCATCTTCTCTCTTTCGGATCCTTGCATGCATACGACTGACAGTTGGCATCGGAATGACTGCATCTGAAGCATTTGCCAGCTTTCCTACTACCGTCAGCTCCTGTTCCAGATAAATCGTTGCCAGTTCTCCCGGCTCTCTGCTTATAAGAGCAGCCGGTCCCTTTTTCTGCCCGGCAGAAAGAACTACTGTTTCACCACAGATTTCCTCCTGACTGTCCTCCTCTTTTTTCTTTGTTCCAAAAAGCTCTCCTGTAATACTGGTTTCTGCCTTCCGTTCTTCCCGGATTGTTTCCGGATCTTTTTTTATATTTTCTTCCTTTCTGACCTGGCCTGACACAGGGCTGCTGTCTGTTTCCTGTTTTATTTTATTATGCCATTGTGCGGTCTGTTCCTGTTTCCGCTTCTTCTTTTCTGTAATCCATGCTGTAAATGCCCCTGCTCCCAAAGCCATAATTCCGATCCCCAACACTATTTCTATTGGAAGCTTTGGAATGACTCCCCAAAAACCGGCTGCCAGTACAGCCAGCGCAGCTGCACCGCCTGCTCCACAGCATAGAATCCAGTTCCATGGAATTCTTTTTTCCTTTTTCCTGTTTTTAATCTCTTCTTTTTTCTGTTCATCCGGAATCACAGAATCTATAATTTCATTCTCCTGTTTCTCTGACAGCATTTCCTGATATTTATCTTCTTTTTGAGCAGCTGCATTTTTATCCGCATCATCTTCCTTCTGATAAATTGCCTCTTTTATCACCTCAAGCTGAAATCCCGGTTCAAGAGCTTTCCTGTAAATACCATACCCCAGCATCACCGCCTGATTATCCTCATGGTCAAGCTTTGGCAGAATATATTCTGTCAATCCCCGAAGCTGCCCCTGAATTTCTTTTTGATATCCGGGAAGGCAGCAAAAATACACTTTTTTCCTCTCTGCATCCATATAGATGTATTCCGGCTGAAGCACAAGCTGATCCGTATTCATCAGGAATTCGGCCAGCTCTTCCATTACTTTTACAAATCCTTCCAGAATGCTCTGAATATCCTGACTCCGGAATTTTTTATCCTCAAACAGTGTTGCTATGGACTGTTTTGACGTTATGTCATAATAAAACAGCACCTCACCATCCAGATTCTGCAAATGACATTTCAGTATGGACGGAATCACATTTCCTGTAAGCATACGTACCTGATAAGATGAGGTATCTACTGCCTTTTCTTCCTGCAAAATAAGGTAATTATGACTTACATCCCTCTTATATTCTGCGCGCATTACCTTCCTCCTGCATCTGAAAAAATATCTTCTGCCGCTTTGATCTTACGAATCCATCCTACCGGATCAATGACTCTGGATTTTCCTTCTGCTCTCAGTTTCCAGGAAAATCCTCCAAATCCTGATATGGTGTCTGCCGTATAGCTTACCGTTACCTCTTTTCCATCCTTTATCTGAGTTTTCAGATTTTCAGCCCCAAAAAATCCAATATCCCCCAGCTCCTGACTGCGTTTCCCGGCTGCTGCTCCTGTGTTTCCGCCTTCCCGGTTTCCCTCCATACTTCCGGTAAGTGCGGATTCGCAGGCGGCTGCCGTCAGCCATGCCCGATTATGTACAAAAAAACAAAGATAAAGAATTCCCATGACTGCCACAAGTATCAATGACATCACACAGGCCGCTTCAATGGTAAAGCTTCCTTTTTTAGCTTTTTCCCACAAATATTTTTTTAATGTCATATAAAAATACCTCCTGTATATCCCAGAAACAAAAATGGAATAAAAGGAATTTCTGTTTTGCGGCTTCTGTGAAACACTGTCAGAAGCAGCGCTGATACCACTGCAGACAGAAACAGCCCGCTGCCAAGGGTTCTGAGGTATACTGTTGTACCAGTCATACACCCTAAAGCCAGCATCACCCATCCGTCTCCCATTCCCAAAGCGCCTCCGGTAATCACAGATGCCAAAAGAAAAATCACTCCAATAGCTGCCGGAATCAGAATATCCTGAATTTCTCTTCCTGACATAAAGCTGTAAATCAGGCCCGTACTGGCATAAATTCCTGTTAAGATCAGGGAAATCTCATGTTTTTTCCAGTCTGTCCATGCACTGCAGCCAAGAAACAGCGCTGTAACAATTTCTTCGAACATTATATACTCCCTCCTCTATCCACAACTGCTGCACGCTCCCATATTATGGACATCCGAAAGCTTTACCAGCCTGACAGTACGCTTCAGTCCGCTGCAGGAGGACTGATTGTGATACCTGTTTCCACTTTTTGTAACATAAACCGTTCCTGCAGGCTTCTGATTTCTGCTGCAGCTTTCACAGGCATAATATTTTTCTCCATACATGTTTCTGGCAGATTTTACACCCGCGCCCGACATTTGCTGCACAACAACATTCAGATATCTGCATCCCGGATTTCTGTGATATACTGTTCCTGAAACAGTTACATATACCATTCTTTCTGCCTGATCTCCATTATGGGCAAATCTTCTGCTGTCCGCGCCTGTCCAGGCATGTACCTTTACTGTATTGTGCATCCGTACTTTTGGGAGAGGAATCACTCCTCCCACCGGAGTGTAAGAGTAAACATCCGGCAAAGTGATCTCTTCCGTTCCTTTTCCATCCAGCACATAGGCATACATTCCTGCCTCCTTTGTTTTTTCACATAATGTACGAAGGTGTTCTGTCTGAATCTGATAGATATCCATAAAAGAAATCAGTGTAACCATTCCCAGAAAAAACACTGGCAGCACAAGAGCTGTCTCTACTGCAAAGCTTGCCTTTTTCAGAAAAGAGGCGCAAAGAGATACCTTTCCAGAAAACACTCTGCTTCTCCTGCCCATCGGGGTAAGCAGGTATCTGAAGCGCAACAGAGAACTTATCCTTTCTTTCCTTTTTCTGTCTACCCAGTTCTTATGATCCTTCCCATTTATGAATTTATATGTCTCCTGAAAAAGCATCTTTCTGCACCCCTTTTCTTGTCCTTTTATACATAACTGAATTGCTTTGTTACTGTAAACGTTTTTTTCCTGTTTGCCCGTACATCCACAGAAGCCTCTATTGCTTCTATACAGTGATCCAGACGGAACTCTTTCTGTCCGGTGGTATTTCTGATACAGCACTCCACCATATCCATTCCTCTCTGAAGCTTATTGCTTTTAGCCTGAGATAAAAGAAGTATCTGAAGATACTCTTCGTAGGACATTCCATTTTCATCACTTTTTCTCTGACTGTCCAGTCCCTCCAGAATATGCGCAAGATTATCCAGTGAAAGCTGCCAGTTCCCGGAGTTCTTTACCAGCGGAACTTTTCCCCCATGAAACAGTTCCCTTAAATCTAAAATACTTTCTCCAAAGGACCAGCAGAACAGAAGCGCCGCCTCTATGATCACAGCAGCCGGAGGAATCAGAAAGGCAGAGGCGATGGCCAGTGCCAGACCGTGCATCTGCGCTCTCTTTGCAGGATCAGCCATAAGAAAAGCGGCATTTACGCCTTCACGGACAAGAAGCAGTCTCCTTGCAACTGACTTCAGATTTTCTGTGTCACTTGTTTTTCCGCACAGCAGATATTCCGTCTGGTATTTTAATCCTCCGGAAGCAGGATTGGTATAGCAGCCAAGCTTATCCATAAGATACTGCTGAAATAAAAGGCTGGAAGCATAGGAACTGTCTGTTTTTACCGGCTGTGTCATCTCCATTCCTTTTTCAAGATCTCGCCCGGAAAGAAGCTCAGATTTTGACACACAGTTTTCTGAAATCCCTTTTTCTGCCGGAACCACCAGATCAAGAAGGCTCATTTTACGTATTGCCTTTAAGACAGGAATCGGATTTTCTATCTTTTCTTCCGGTTTCCCGTCAGAAAGATCTTCGCCTGATGAAATATCTGTGTCTCCACTTTCTGAATTTCCGGACTCTGTCTGCTGCTGAGCTGCCTCCTGACTGTTCTGGGCTGCTGCATTCATTTCTGAATCATAACTTTCTAGGGATTTGTTTTCCTCTGCCTGCGCTCCGGCCTTCTCTGCATCTTCCACGCGATCCTTTTTTTCCTGAAATTTTTGTATCAGTTTCTGAACACCCTGACTGCCAAGGGTATCTTTCATGTATGAAACAGCCTGTCTGTAAAACACTTCTCCGTTTTCATCTGTAGCCAGACGATACCCGGACAATCCTCCCTGAACAACAGATAATTTCTGGCTGTTCTGCTTCAGTACCGGTTTCATATAGCTTTCCAGATCATCGTATACAGCAGCAAGGTTTAATGTCCCCGAACTCCCTGAGCCATTCAGAAAAAACAGATCGTATTCTTTCAGAAGCTCTCTGTCATACTGACCGAACAGAGAATAAAGCCCTATATCCAGACCGCTTAAAATCTGCGTTCTTGCTGCTGCCATTCTCACAGATTCTATACTGGTGCATACCAGGGACAGTAGAAGACTGAGAATCAGCGCCAGAAAAATTGTAATACTACCCTTTTTCATAACAGATACCCTCCTTTTCCCAAAATTTCATTTCCTGCTCCCGGATTTATTCCGGACTGTTTCTCAGATTGAATTGCTCTGTTTCGTGATCTTTGAAAGAATATTTTTTACCAGACTGGTCAGCTGCTCCTTAAAAATAATAACCAGACCAATCAGAACCACCAGAATCAGAATAATTTCCACAACGCCAACTGCATCCTCTTCTGCGGCAAATCCCTTTGCCAGTTCCCACAGTTTTTTCATGTATTCACCTCCCCGCTCCTGCTTCTTCATCCATAAAAGGACAGAAATGCAGGAATCATAATAATTGCCATTACAACAGCCAGCATCATCACCATAGGCACCAGAAGCTTTGTTGCTGCCGCTTCCCCAAGAACACGAGCCTTTCTTTTCCGTTCATCCCAGGCCTCCAGGGCTTCCTGTTCCAGGATATCCGCCATTCTGCGGCTTCCCTTCTGGAGATTCTGAATCAGTAGTGTGGAAAACGTCTTATATTTCATCTGTCCGCATTTTTCCCCGAACCGTCTGTAAGCCTCGGGTTCTGATACTCCGCTGTCCATTTCATAACAGGCTGCGGCCACAGCCTCATAGGCAAAATGCCGTCTTTTCGTTTTTCTGCGCTCATAATCATCAGCCATTTTCCGAAATGCGCTTCTTGCTGTCATTCCTGCCTGGATTAAAAGAGCAAACTTCATCACCATTCCCGGATAATCCATAAGAAGCTGTTCCGCACGTCTGGCTTCCTCTTCCTGTTTTTCCCTTGTGCTTTTCAGCAGAACCACAAAGGCAGCAAACAGTCCCAGGGATGCCAGAAGCTCTCCTGTATGTTCTTTTGGACGTTCCCATTCCAACCGATGTCCCTTCCACTCTGAAGGCAGATAATAGTAATCCGGATCCTGTTTTTGCTGATTATACTGATCCAGCATTTCCTGAAATTCTTTCTGTCGTATACTTTCAGGAGATTCCTTTTCCGAAACGGTTTCTTCCTGCTCTTCCGTTTCTTTTTCCGGAACCTGGATTTTCAGAGCTTCGCTTTCCTCTCCGTCCACCGAAATCAGATACTCTTTTTCATATGAGCCTGTCTCCTCACGGGGAATTCTGTATGTATCCGGCTGTACTGTTCCTCCTTCCCCGGTCATTGTTACAGCCATTCCAAGGAAGTTCCCGCACACAGCAACTGTCAGAAACAAACGGACTCCTTTTTTATCTCCCAACGCGTCCAGATGAATCCATCCGGCCTTACTGATCAGGACTGTCCCAAAAGCCAGAATAAATATTACAATATGCACCCACATAAGCTACTCCTGTACTTTTTTCTACAATCTTTTCCTGTTTATACTTCAATATCCACAATTCTTTTCCCCAGCCAGTAGGAAAGTCCATAGATTCCCAGGCAGACTGTCATTGCGCACACGCCAAAGGGATTCCCGTACAAAACCTCCAGAAAGCCCGGAGAAGTAAGCTGCAGATACAGTATAATTCCCGCAGGCATCAGACTCATGATCATCTGTTCTGCCTTTTTTGCAGAAAGAGTTGTCTCTATTTCCTTTCTGACATCAATTTTATCTCCAATCATTCTGGCTGATGTCTGAATGATCTTGTCCATATCGCCGCCGGAACGCTTTGCTGTGCTGAAAACAGCGGCAAAATTTTCAATATCCTCAATTCCGCTTCTTTCACCAAGTCCAAGAAACAATTCTTCTACGGGAACGCTGACTTTCTTCCGGCTTTCAATGTAATGAAATTCACGGACAATATCAGCTTCCGGAGGATACAGCCGCTCCATATCCTTCATACATGCTGTCACGGCATTCTCCACAGAATAACCTGCCTGCACTGCAACACTCAGAGAATTCAGGGCATCTTTAAACTGATAATTCAAAGTCCTCTTCCTCTCCCTGATATGCTGTCTTTTTTTCCATTTTAAAAACAGCACTGCTGCCGGCACAGCCGCGATCATGCACCACCAGTTCTGATAAAACAGATAATCCACTGCCCCGCACAAAGCTGTACTCTGAAAAAGATATTTAGCGACTTCTCTTTTTGTATAATGATATTCCTCATAATTCTGCTTTGTTTTGTCCTGATTCATATTTCCACCCCTGCCCGCGCCAGCTTTTCCCGGTTCAAAAGCTCTGACACCTGTACAAGCTCCAGATCTTCCTCCCTCCGAAAAAGAGTCCGCGTTATAATCTCATTTTTTTCATAGCCACAAACTTCTGTAATCTCCAGTACTTTTCTTGTTTTGTCCCTCATTCGGCCCAGATGGATCAGAATATCCACCCCCGAGGCAATCTGTCTCCGTATTGCCTCCAACGGCAGATCCACCCCCATAAGCGTCATTGTTTCCAGACGGCTGAGCATGTCTCTGGCAGAATTTGCATGAGCTGTGCTGAGACTGCCTTCATGCCCGGTATTCAGAGCCTGAAGCATATCCACTGCCTCACCTCCTCTTACCTCCCCTACCACGATTCTGTCCGGCCGCATCCGGAGCGCTGTTTTTATCAGATCCCGGATACTGACCGATACCGTACCTTCCATATTTGCCATTTTTGCCTCCAGCCGGACCAGATTTTCCACGCCCTGAATTTTCAGTTCCGCGTTATCCTCAATAGTGATGATCCGCTCATCTTCAGGAATATAATCAGACAAAGCTCCAAGAAACGTAGTTTTGCCGCTTCCTGTACCACCGCCTATGACTATAGAATACCTGGCCCTTACCAGAGCTTTCAGAAACCGGGCACATTCACAGGTAAGACTTCCAAGCGCGATCAGTCTGTCCATTGTAATGGGAGTGTCCGGAAATCTTCTTATGGTAAGAATAGGACCGTTCAGCGCCACCGGGCTAATCACTGCATTTACTCTGGCTCCGTTCTCCAGTCGGGCATCCACAATCGGCATGGATTCATTGATCACTCGGTTGCACCGTCCTGCAATCTGCTGGATCACATCCTCAAGCTTTTCCCGGGAGGTAAAGCTTTTATCCCATTTCCCAAGCCGTCCTCCCCGCTCCACAAAGATCGCATCCGGACCGTTTACCATAATCTCTGTTACTGTTTCATCCTCGATCAGTTCCTGAAGTACATCCAGCTTGCGCACCGAATAAAACAGTTCCTGCCTGAGCTGAAGCTTTTCATTCAGAGATATATACGAATCCCTCATACGATTCAGGATAAGCTGGTCAATCTCATCCAGTATCTCTCTGTCAGTCATTTCTCTGGACATATCCAGTTTTTCCATCAGAAGATCTCGGATCGCCTGAAAAGTCTCCCTGTTCATATGTTTTCCTTTCTTATCAGTTCTTTTACGTACTCTCCCAGCTGACTCCATGGAAGCTGTTCTACATATGCCCCGTTTCCGGAAATACTTTCGTGAAACGGAAGCTTCATTCTTACCGTTTTTGCCAGCACCTGAGGATAATCCAGCACTCGCAGAAGATTTTCAAACTGTATGATCTTACATTCTGAAAGTCCGTCTGAACACACTGGCATATAAATCCTTTTGCAAAGATCCAGCAGCTGAAACACCTCGTCAATCCCATTTCCTATATCCAGAATAAGCACCTCATAAGAACTGTGCAGAACAATTTCCTGGATCAGACAGACCCAATCCTGCCAGGAAGTTCCTCTGATATCCATAGGAGACTGAACCGGAGGAACAAAGTCAAGCTGTCCTACTGTCTCAACCATGCTGTTCAGCCTGACTGTCAGATTATGATCCCCCTGGCGCACAAAATACAGAAGGTCACTTAATGTTCCTGTAAAGCTCTTTCCAAACAGTTCTTCAAATCCCGAATATTCTTCCAGATTCAGATACAAAACAGGTTTTTCCCTGGCGGCAAGCTGACCCAGAGTAAGAGCAAAAGAAGTTTTCAGGCAGCGTCCTACCGGAGAATAAACGCCCAGTATCTGTGTGGCTTTTTTCAGAACAGGAGACTGCGCGGGCAGCACTGATCTCTCCTCTCCATAACAGGCCATAACCTCTCTTACTATCTGGGCAGAGGACTGGTACTTGTAAATCCCCGCATAGGCGCTCAGCTCCGGAGACTTAATGCCTTCTGTAAGGACGATCAGCTTTCCCACATCCAGCTCCCGTACCTCCCGGCACACAGCTGCCTCTGAGATCAGAAGGATCTCGATTCTGTTCTGCTCTGCAAAAGCCAGCAAACTCTTCACTCCGGTAAATGCCTGTACCTCAAAAGTAAGATTCTGTTTTCTGTTCAGATACTCCATAAAGTTTTTGGCATATTCAGCCTCCGTGTCGCAAACCGCAAAAATCTGTTTTTTCAATATATACCTCCTGCATAAAGCATCACACTCATAAAAACAGGAATTGTAAAGTGAAAGTTTTCCAATGCGAATCCTCTGTGATAATAGGGTTTCCTGATCCCTGTTCTCAGATAATCTTCCAGATATGAGGTCAGATAGCGCAGTCTTTCTGCAGGATTTCCGCAGAATATCAGAATCGCCAGAGATATGACGGCTCCCGCCAGAAAAGAAAATTCAATACAGCGCCAGATATCATGCGCCCCCATAATTCCTCCAAGAGCACAAAATAATTTTATATCGCCCGGTCCCAGCATCCTGAACACAAACAGCCATCCAAGAGCCGCCGCCGGAATCGTTACACCAAGAAAAAATTCATATGGACCGTTTCCATTTCTGCTGAAGCAAAACAGAAAACCTGTCAGAAGAGAACAAAGGATCCAGCCATTGCTGATCCGCATGCTGGAAATATCCATTACAACACCAACCCCGGCAATTGTCAGCACTAACATTCCTTTTACAGTAATTCAGTTCCTTCCCCCTTTCTCTCTGCTGTTATTCTTTTTCATAAACAGTAAACGGGTACTTATAAAAATAATAAAATGGGATAACTCCGTCTGACCAGACGGCAGGAATACCAGAAGATTTCTGGTGAGTCTTATTATAGATCTTTCAAGCCTGTATGTCCACAAAATTCGTTCATCAAATTCCGACAGAAAAATTTGCAGATTCTGTTGTAAAACACCCTTCTTTTCATCCCCCATTCCGTCACCCTTTCTTTTTAACTGAATATTTATTCTTATATATTGCATATTTATTTGTTTTTATGTATAATATCTATATTTCTATGTGAATATATACATGAATTGTTCACAACTAATTACCGAAGCCTGATCAGCAGAATCAGCAATATACAAATACTGAAAAAGGGCAGTTCCTGTTTCGTCCTTATACCGGAACAGACAGAACTCTGTACACTTTTTCCATTTGCTTATTTACAGCAGTTATATAACTCATACAAGGAGAGATAAATATGGAAGCAAGCATAAAAAAAATAGAAGATATGTCGCTGAATGCATGGCCTTCCCATAAAATGGAACTTTATGACGGATGGATCCTCCGTTTTTCTTATTTTTATACACACAGAACCAACAGTGTGGAACAGTTTGGAACCTCCACACTGCCCTGGCGGGAAAAAATACCTTACTGCGAAAATGTTTACAAACGCCTGGGAACCCCGGCGATCTTTAAAATCAGTCCGCTGGTATCTCCTGATTTTGATTACACCCTGGAAAATCGCGGATATGAGATCCAGCATACAACAGATGTAATGACACTGTGTCTGAGGGATGCCCGGCTGACTGCCGCCTTTGATGACGTACAGTTCACAGAAGCCATTCCTGATTCATGGATCTTCAGTCTGTTTGACCTGAAAAAAATGACGAATCCCGTTCACAGGGAGGTGGTTCCGTCCATGTACCATGCAATTCCCAAGGAAACTTTATGTGCCTCTGTTCAGAAAAACGGAAAAATCATCGCCACCGGACTTGGAATACTGGATCGGGATTATATTGGGATTTATGCAATTCACGTAAAAGAAGAATTCAGAGGACAGGGTCTGGCCCGCCAGATCTGCACAGGGCTTCTGAAGGAAGGAAAAAAACACGGAGCAGAAAATGCCTATCTCCAGGTAGTACATGGAAATGCCCCTGCCCGAAATCTTTATACCTCTCTGGGTTTCCATGACCTGTATACCTACTGGTTCCGGGTACAGCCTGTATAACAGCAGGCTCCGATCATATCAAACAGCTTGTTTTTGAAATAACAGAACAGGACGCAGTATCAATACCACGTCCTGTATGGGGAATCGAATATGTAATTTTTGGTCAAAAAATTTCTCCTGCGTACCTTATACAGTTCTCTTTTCCAGTACAGTGGAAGAGCTGTGCCCTGCCACCATAGAAGTCAGAGGACTGAAATACAGAAGGCAGGTCAGTACACAGTAGATCGGAGTCATAATCGCAAACTGAACAAGTCTTCCCGGCATGATCGCATAAAAATTATATCCAAGCATAATCACCAGTCCGGCCGTTGTCAGGCACAGAGAGCTGATCACTCCTGTAATGACAATAGAAACCGAAATCCCCACGGTCTTCGCCTTTCTGGATTTGCTTAAATAAAATTTTCTGAAAAGGGCCGGAAGAACGCCCCAGAGAATGGATGCCAGTGTAATAAACGGATTCACCGCATAGCCTTTCAGAAAGCATCCTACAATATCTGCGCACAGTCCGCAGACTCCGCCGGCAACCGGTCCCATCCACAGTCCGGCAAGCACAGTACATACGGTTCCCACAGTAATACGATATGGGCCCAGGTCCAGTACCAGAACCCTTGTAAGTACCAGCTGCATGGCTACCAGAAGCGCCATAAAAACAAGATTTTTTACATTCCAGACAGATTTTGTGTTGTTTTTCTGCATAATAAAAACACCTCCATAATGTTATCATAAATAATATTCCCTCCACATTATGAGATGTTCTCATATGTAGCAACGGGTGCGGAAAATATATCGTAAGCTTTTTCTGTCAGCAGCTTTTCGTTTCACGGCGACTCCCCAGCCTGTGAACACTTAACGCATAAATTCCTACTTCGCTATTATTTATTTACCCACAGTATAACACACTTTACAGATATTTCAACATTTTTTTGTTATAATATTAACACTCTATAACTGAATAAAGGTTACTGTTCACAGCAACTTGATCTATGAACAGTAATGAATAAAATACAGTTTTTTTACCATACTATCTCTCAAAACCATTGCCAACAGCATAAAGGAGGGGTATGATGGAACACAGAAAACTTTCGGATCACAGTTCTGTAAAAAAAACTGAAGATCCTTATCATGTATATTACGAAAATTACCTGGACACCAATGCCTGTACCGAATGTACAGGGCTGATGCCCAATGCTGCCCACAACAGAGAGGAATGGGATGCCTACCGGGAAATCTTTGATTTCACCGCCAAGCCTCCGGCTGCGGACAGCACAGAGAAACCTCTGTCCGCAAAAGACAGCCTGCAGGAAACGTCCGGTAATTGATCATACTGGAGGACATTCATGAAAAAACTATCAGCTGCTCTTCTCTGCACAACACTTCTTTTTGCCGTTTCCGGCTGTATTCCGTCTGAGACTTCTGACGGACCAGTTTCTTCTGACAAGCCGGAAATCCAGGCTGATGCTCCACAGAATCCCCGGGTATATATGGATGAAATCCGGGGAACTGTAAAGGATTTTACAGGAAGCCGCCTTACCCTCTGCCAAAAGTCAGATACCTACAGCTTTGACATCTCACAGGCAGAGCTTGAATGCAGGGAAGGACTTCTTGCCGGGGCTGACGTCTGCGTAATCTATGAAGGTCAGCTTAACACCACTGATACCAGTTCTGTCAGAGTCCTGAAGGTGGCAGATGCCTACCACGACAGAGCGGAACTGAAAGAAAAAAAGACTTACGGACAGGTTCAGGGACTTACAGAAAATACCATTACCCTGAAATCAAAAAGCGGCAAAACTGCCACTTATCCTGTTACCGGAACAGAACAGTATTATCAGAACGGACTCCGTCCCGGAGGCTGGGTCTATCTTCATTACAGGGGAGATTTTGGCCAGGGTACCTCAGAAAATCCAAATATTCTGGACGCATCACAACTGAAGGTGCTCAGAGTCTCCGATATCGATCCCCTGAAAGTACCTGAACCTACCCCCACTCCGCCGCCTCAGCCGGATACTGCTGTTCCCCAGGAAAAACAGCTTCGCACTGTGATCCGCTCTGTAAATATGAACATACTTCAGGTATCGCCTGACAATTCCGACACTGTACTGAAGCTTGACATGTCTTCTGTACCCTGTCACTTCAGCGGAGGAATTGCAACAGGAGCTCATGTGAATATTACCTACACAGGAGAATTCAACGGAACCACTCTGGATGGCATAACTGTACTGGGAATTACAGGCGAAATACCGGAACAGGCCAACAAACACTCCATTTCATCTGCAATCTCAGGCGAGATCATCGGATCCACTGCCAATACCATTACGATTATGAGCCCGGATGGAATCAGTCTTACTTTTTTTACCGATACAGCCCAGAACTCCTCTACAGGAGGGCTGCTTACCGGAAGCAGCGTAAAGCTTACTTTTGATCCGGCAGAATCCCGGAACACCAACATTTATACCTGTGTCAAAATCGAGGATGCCTGAACCGGGTTTTTATTTCATTTTCACCCTGTCTCAGCCAGTTCTCCAGATCATCGCTGTCTCCCAGAACTGACCGGAAGGCAGTATACTCATCAACAATTCCGTTTCCATGCATTACCATGTAGGCGCCGGCGTCGCTTCCCAGAGCCACCTGCGCCTTTTTCTGAAATGCAAGAAAAAGATTTTCTTCTGCTTTTCTGATAATAGGGATAAGAACTCTGTCCTCATATCGTCCGCATCCTCTGAGATTTCTCACAGTCACAAGGGTGGGGACCCAGACTGTGCGGCTGTCTGCCAGCATGGAAATACATTCCTCATCCATATAATTCCCATGCTCCAGGCTGTCCACTCCGGCTTCTATTGCTGCCTGGACTCCATATACTCCATTGGTGTGGCTCATAACGGCAAAGCCTTCTTCATGTGCGATATGCACCATCTCACAAACCTCTTTTTTATCCAGAGGTGTGCCGGTCACCTTTCCCTGATCTGCAAAATCCAGAAGTCCGGTAGTCATGATCTTAATAAAATCAGCGCCCTGCCTTCCGGCTTCCAGAACAAGACTGTGGAATTCTTTTAAATCCGTAAAGCTTTTTCCCACAATACTTCCATAATGTCCTGCCTTGTGTATGGCAAAAGCAGAGGTACGATAGTCGATATCGTACTCCGGCGCCAGCTTCCGGGCCAGAACAGAAGCCCCGTAAGGATCTCCTCCGTCTCTGACAAAGCTTATTCCTGCCTTTTTGTAGGCTTCCAGATGCTCTCTGATTATTTTTTCGTCTGCTCCGTCTTTATGACATTTTACAGCTTCCCGGTAATTAATTCCGTCCATAAATATATGAGCATGACATTCTCCAAACATTTTCTTTCATCTCCTGCTGACTGTGTGTGTTATAGTTTATTTCTCAAAAAATTTTCTGATCTCTGCCTCACCGGCATTTACTGAACCCTGGGCAAAAAACGCCCTTCCGCCGCCTCGCCCGTTTAAAGCCTGATTCATCTCTTTTATAAACTGCCGGAGATTTCCGTCCTTTTCCCCCACAGCATATTTATAGCTTCCATCCGGATTCTCTGAAAAAACAGCGCAGCGGCCCTTGCATTTCTGCATCACAGCATCTGCCATTTTACGCACACTGTCTGCATCCATCCCCTGATGAAATAAAAGCACATTTCCTGCTCCCTCCCATCTTTTTGCCTCTGTATCACACAGCTCCTGTTCCAGACGGAGGATCCGGCCTTTCAGACGGTAATTTTCCTCCTGAAGCCGTTCTACTGCCCGGGCTGTTTCTGTGGCTTTTGCCGATAATTTCACAGAAACCTTATGATTCTGTTCATTCACCATATTCAGATAATCCAGAACCCTTTTTCCACTTATCATGGTAACTCTTACACCCTCACGGAAATTTTCCACACTGAGGATTTTTACCATTCCGATCTCTCCTGTATGGGTCACATGAGTTCCGCAGCAGGCGCAGAGATCTGCCCCCGGAAAACGTACAAGGCGGATTTTCCCTGTCAGTTCTTTTTTACTTCTGTAAGGCAGAGCCGCAAGCTCCTCTTTATCCGGATAAAAAATTTCTACAGGATTATCCTCCCATATGTTTCTGTTTGTTTTTTCTTCGATCTCCGCCAGCTGTTTCTCATCAAGAACACCGCTGAAATCAATGGTGATCACATCGCTGCTCATATGAAAACCAACATTATTGTATCCATATGCTTCATGCACAAGACCGCTTACTATGTGCTCCCCTGAATGCTGCTGCATCAGGTCAAACCTTCTCTGCCAGTCTATTTTACCGATCACTTCTGTTCCGGGTTCCAATTCGCTTTTTACATAATGGATCAGCTCTCCGTTCTTTTCCTGAACATCTGTAACCGCTGTATCTCCCAGAATTCCAAGATCGGATGGCTGACCGCCTCCTTCCGGATAAAATGCGCTCTGATCCAGAATCACCTGAAAGCCTTTCTCCTCTTTTCGGCATTCCACAACCTTTGCAGAAAACTCTTTTATATAAACGTCTTCATAATATAATCTTTTTGTGTCTGTCATAACATCTTCCCTCTCCTGAAATCGTTCTTAGTTTATGTCAGGTACCATATACTGTATCTCTTTTCCAGTATATCACAGGTGCCTGCCTGAGAACAGTCCCCCGGGTTCCGGCAACTTAGTCAAAATACATTCCAAATCACCTTCGGTGATGGCATTTTGCCCTGTATGTCCCCGGAATCCTGGCATGTATGCCCAAACACCTCCCGGGATGATTCCCCTTTAAAGTCCCCTGTATACAGAAAGAGCGCTGTACGGCAATCCATTGAAATAAAATTATTTCTCCAAATGCCGTCTGAAGCGCTCTTCTGTTGGGTATTATCTATATTCAGTTAAAAAGAAAGAGTGTATTTTTCTACGGAAATTTCCGCTTCTCCCTCTGCCGCAAAGGTAATTCCCTCCGCATTCTGAGGAGTATAAAGGGTAAAACTGGCTGTCTGTCTTCCGCCATTGATAAAGATTTCCAGGCTGAACCGGTCCATCAGACAGCGAAGTGTTATCATACCGTCCACAGGCTCCACTGCAATCTCACGTCTGTGCATAATATCATACAGATAGCCGCTGTGGCTTCGGTCCACACAAAGTACCTTTCTGTGGATGTCATAGGAAACAGAAGTGTAATAATCTTCATTCTGTGCAACCTTCATGCAGAACTCCCGGAAATTATCGTCTGCCTTCAGCTTTACTGTCATATCGATCACACGTCCGGAAACTCCTTCCAGAGAGGTTTCTTCTGTTATTTTTACTTTTTCATGACAGATCCGGCCGCTTCTGTATGCCTCAAGCTCCCGTACCGGTTTCTGGATCAGCCTGTTATCCTTAAGAGTCAGCTCTCTTGGAACTGTCATCTGTCCAAAATACTTTACTCCGTCAGGCACAAACTTGGAATTACTCCATGCCTGCATCCAGGCAATCATAATACGTCTTCCGTCAGGAGCTTTCATTGTCTGGGGCGCGTAAAAATCAATTCCACTGTCAAGGGGCTGCACGTCTTCTCTGGTAAAAGCATGGCTGTTTTTGTCATAGGTTCCGGTAAGATAAATCGTTCCGTGTCCTACATGGAATTTCAGCCCCTCCGGCATCATTTCCATTGGACTTACCACAAGAACCTGCTTTCCGTCCAGGGAAAAGAAATCCGGACATTCCCACATCCAGCCAAGCTTTTTGCAGCTGGAATCAATAACACTGCAAACTTCCCAATGAAGCGCATCCTGGCTTTTATACAAAAGAATAGAACTGTTTCCTTCTGCGTTGGCATTTGATGCCACTGCATAAAACGTACCGTCTTCCTCCTGCCATATTTTCGGATCACGGAAATCGATCCTGCTTCCGCCTTCCGGCACATTGTCTGCTGTAATTACAGGATTGTTTTCATATTTTTCATAATCTGTTCCGTCACCAAACGCCATGCACTGTGTCTGATGATCCCTGCGGCTTCCATCCTCTTCTATGACCTTCCGCACGCCTGTGTACATCAGAAGATGGCGTCCGTCCGCAAGTTCAAGGGCGCTTCCGGAAAAGCATCCCGCATTGTCATATTCCTGATCCGGAGCCATAGCCGCCGGTCTGCGCTCCCATTTTATCAGATCCCTGCTCACCACATGCCCCCAGTGCATTGGTCCCCATTCATTGGCATAAGGATAATACTGATAAAAAAGATGATACTGGCCTTTATAATACGAAAAACCATTTGGATCATTAATCCAGCCCGCTCCGCCTGTTACGTGATACGTCGGTCTTTCCTCCGGGCTGATCTCGCTGATCCGTTTTTTCTCATATTCTCTGGCCTGTTTTAATAATTCACTTGTCGTCATATTGTATTCGCCTTTCAGATTCTTTTTACCGGCTTTTTTCAGCCCTTGATTCCTGATGAGGCAATTCCCTCCACATAATATTTCTGCATGAAAATAAACATAATGATCATTGGAATTGCAGAGACAACCAATGCTGCCATGATCGCACTGTAGTGAACCGGCTGTGTTCCAAAGAAGGACTGTACTGCAAGCTGAATGGTTCGCTTATCTTCTCCGGTCATAACCAGGAACGGCCACATAAAGTCATTCCAGTGAGCTACAAAGTCAAGAATAAACACGGTTGCATATACTGTTTTGGAAATTGGTACAACAATCTTAAAAAATGTTCCCGCAGGACTGCAGCCGTCAATGGCCGCTGCCTCGATCAGTTCGTCCGGCACATCACAGAAAAACTGCCGGAACATATAAATGGAAAAGCATTTTGCTATAAACGGCACAACAAGAGCCGGAAGTGTATTGACCCATCCAAGCTGGGACATTTCAATATACAGCGGCAGCATGATCGCTTCCATTGGAAGAACCATCAATGCAATCACAAGATTCATGATCGCACCTTTGCCCTTAAAATCAAATTTCGCCAGGGCATAACCGCACATGGAGTTTACCAAAAGATCAAAAATTAGAATCAGGCCAATGTAAAGCAAAGTATTTTTGAATACCTGAGGCATGTTCAGCCTTGAAAACACCTCTGCATAATTGTCCAGAGATGCCTGAATGGGCAGAAATGTAGCCAGGGAATCCATGTCTGCAAAAATCTTTGCCTCCGGCTTCAGAGATGCCGAGATCATCCAGATCAAAGGAGATACAAAAATAATGCCGATCACAATATTTCCGAAGTAAAACATAAATTTGCCGAATTTAGCAGAAAATTTCATTGATTTCGTCATAACCATATCCTCCTTTCTCAGTCTGTAGCCGCTGTAACTTTTTTCATTGCCATGGACAACGTTACCACAATCACAAAGAATACTGCTGCAATAGAGCAGGCATAGCCGAAGTTACCCTTCTGGAAGCCCTGTGTATAAATGTAATATACAAGTGTTTTGGTAGAATTTTTCGGGCCTCCCTGAGTCATGATATAAGGCTGGGTAAACAGCTTCATTGCCTGGATCATTGTGATCATAACAACATATTTTATAGTTCCCTTTAATCCGGGAAGGGTAATATACAGGAACTGTTTAAATTTCGTAGCGCCGTCCACCGCTGCCGCTTCATACTGATCCTTGGGGATTCCCTGAAGACCTGCCAGGAAGATCATCATCTGATATCCAGCCCCCTGCCATGCAGACATGAAGATAATCGAGTTCATTGCTGTGTCTGCGTCGCTGAGGAATTTGATAGGCTCCATTCCAAGGGAAACAAGAAGAGAGTTGATCAGTCCTGTATTTGGATTCGCATTATAAAGAACTGACCACAGAACCGCGATTACAACCATGGAAGTAAGCTGAGGACTGAAATACATTGTTCTGAAAATGGATACGCCCCGGAATTTTTTTGAGACAAGAAGCGCAAGTCCCAGAGCAAGAGCACACTGGATCGGTACAACAAGAACTGTAAAATAAACCGTATTCTTTAATGCGATCCAGAAGTTCTTATCACTGAACAGCTTCTGATAATTTTCAAGTCCGATAAATTTGATTGCGTCCGGTCTCATGATCTGATATTTGAATCCTGAGAAATATACAGTATAAATCATCGGAACAACCAGAAATGCGATCAGAAGAATCACTGCAGGAGCTACAAACATATATGCAGTAATTCTCTCATCTCGTTTCCGGCCTGTAAGTTTTTTTGTCTTTGCCATAATCTTTCCCTCCTTTTCCTGCCAGTAAAAGAAACTGAGAGGTCAGAAACAGCCGCACCGCCAGGCGATGCGGCTATCCCGTAAATTTCTCAGTCTTTATTCTGCATAATAGGTTTCATAATCGTCTGTAAATGTTTCTGCTGCTGTGTCAAGCTCGGACTGGATATAATCCTCATCCACTTCCTCATTACTGGATGCATCAGAGAAAATATTTGTCATTGCTTCTGCATATGCAGATGAGAAAGTTGCATAGGAAGGAGTTCTCGGACGCGGAACTGCTGTGTTTTCAAGCTGCTCTTTAAATACTGCGCGAACGCCTTCTTTGTATTCTGCCATTTCCTCTGTGTCATAAGCAGAAATACGGGTTGCAGGTTTTGCAATAGCCGCCGCATAAGAAGCAACATTGTCTGTATTCATCAGCCACTGAAGGAATTTACCTGCTGCTTCCGGATTTTCACAATCCTTGCTTACTGCTGCCGCCCAGTCGCCGCAGGGAGAAACAGCTTCCTTTGTATCATCATTGACCGGATAGTAAGTTACGCCCCAGTCAAACTCTGCACTTTCCTCCAGAACAGCTGTATCCCAGGAACCGCCAATCATGGTTGCGCAGGCTCCGTTTAAAAATTCATCCTTGATCGGCTCAACATTTGCATAGCCTTTTGCGATCAGATCAGCCAGGAAAGAGGTAGTTTTTACAGCTTCTTCACTGTTTACATAACCGTCAGCTTCTGTACCGTCCTCACTGATATAATCTTTTCCTGCAGAAAGATACATTGGCTCCAGTGCATAAGGAAGTCCCTCGCCGTGATCCATAATAATATGAGTGCCTACATAATCCTCTGTGGTACATTTTTCTGCAATTTCTGCAAGTTCAGACCAGGTGATCGGATTATCAATTGTGCGGGAATCAAGATCCTCTACATCCACTCCGCATTCTTTCAGGTAGTCTTTATTGTAATAAAATGCCACGGATGACTCTGTTGCGCCAATAGCATACAGATGACCATCGTATGTGTTCTGTGTGATTGCTGAATCCACAAAGTCCTTCTGATCTTCTTCTGTAAAGTAATCGTCAAGAGGAACAGTCAGACCATTGGCTGCATAATAGGATACCTGAGGGCCATCCACATAAAAAATATCCGGGAGATCATTGGATGTCTGAGCAGTGGCAATTTTGTTATCATAGGCATATGAGTCAGAACGGTCAATCGCTTCACGTTTCACCTGGATATCCGGGTTTTCTTTATTCCATTCTGCAAGCTTTTCTTCCCACCATGCTTCGATCGCTTCTGTATCTGTGGGGCTCCAGATGGTAAGCTCTGTCACATCATCTGCCATTACCGGTACTGTCGTTGCTCCTGCTGAAAGAGCAAGCGCTGCTGCCATTGCCATACTGATTGCTTTTTTCATGTTCTCTTCCTCCTTAATCTGAGTTCTTTCCGCGCGCCTGGAAAGCAGGGAACCTGTTCCATATATCACAGTCTGCGCTCTCTTATAAATTTATTTGCGCTCTCTGTGGAACCCGTTCCATATTGTGCCTTAATAATAAAACCTACTGACTTATTTGTCAATAGGTTTTATCTAAAAATCATATTCAAAATAACATTTCCGTCTGTTTTTACAGTTTTACCATTCTTTTTTTGTATGTATTGCACAATCAGAAGTTTCCGTCCAGAACAACAGGATTTGTAGTCTTCCCCTGATGAACCTCTACAGACATGATCTGTTTGTGTGGAACCCGTTCACTTCCATCAATAAGTTTTATCACTGTAGAAGCGCAGGTGTCCGCCAGAAAACGGATATTCTGATCAATACTTGTAACCTGTGGGTAACAGAGCCTGGTAATATCCATTCCGTCATAAGCCACTACTTTCAGATCTTCCGGCACTCTTTTTCCGGCCTCCATTGCAAGATGCATATAATAGAGCGCCGGCTGGTCTGCAGCAAACACCCCGTCTATTCCGTCGCACTTGCGTATGGCTTCCCTTGCGGCATCCCAGTATGCCTGATGATCAAACTTGTTCCATTCCATCATCAGATCTACGATTTCCACTCCGTGTTCGGCAAGAATCGACTCAAAAATGGCATGTCTGTCATTGGCGGCAACATTAGGCGCCACTCCGGTAATATGAAGGACTTTCCTGCACATGTTTTTAAGGATAATCTCTGCGGCAGCCCGGCCTCCGTAAATGTGGTCGGAACCTACCATGGGAATCTCCGGTCCGAAATCCTGATCCAGAGACACGATCGTTCTCTTTCTTTTTAAGTATTCTTCCACATGAAGGGTATGGGAACCGATTATGATCCCGTCTACCATATTCCGGTCCAGCATATTCAGATAATCCAGTTCCCTGTTGCTGCTTCCTATGGTATTGCAGATCATCACTTTATATCCTGCTTTATAAAGAGCAATCTCTGTCTCCCTTGCAAAAGCGGAAAAAAAAGGATGATCCAAATCCGGAACCAGAACGCCTATAATGCCTGTCCTGTTTTTAAAAAGATTTCTTGCCAGCTCATTTGGGGTATATTCCAGTTCACGGATCGCTGACTCGATTTTTTTTCTTGTATCTTCTGCAACATACCCGCTGCCATTGATCACTCTTGACACAGTGCCGACTCCTACGCCTGCTTTTTGCGCTACATCTCTGATACTTGCCATAATTTCCTTCCTGATAAATACTGCAGTTCTTCATCTTTCCACTGATCTGCTACTGCTGACCTCGTTCACAGCAGCCACATTCATTTCTGTCTATACACTCCTTTGCCGAAGCACTGCCCGAATATCATAACCTGTCCTGTTATAGTCAAATATTATAACATATTCTTCTTACTTTACAATCTGTCCAGTGTATGAAAATAAACGGATTTTTCGTCAAACTGTGTGTTCTGTACAGCATTTTATTAAAAACTTTCCGGTTTTATGAAGTTTTTGTTCTTTTTGTTCCGTTATAATATAATGAACGGGAGAAAGAATGCCGGGAAGCTTCATTGCCGTTCATTATCCAGGCAGCATCAGGAAGGGGGATGATCGTATTTCACAGGAAGAATATTTGAAATATCTGCTGGAGCAGTATCAGAATCTGATCTACTCCATCTGTCTGAAATCCGTAGGAAACCCTTTTGATGCAGAAGATCTGACCCAGGAAGTATTTTTATCTGCTTACAAAAACCTTTCCCGTTTCGACGGCACCTATGAAAAAGCATGGCTGAGCAAAATCGCTGTACGCAAGTGTCTGGATTTTCTGAAGGCAGCCGGGCGGCGCAGTATTCCCACAGAAGATACTTATTTTTCTCAGATACCGGACACATCCTCTACTCCGGAGGCCCTGTATCTGAAAACAGATTCTGACCGGCAGGTATATACCCTGTGCCAGCAGCTCAAAAGCCCCTATAAAGAAGTTGCTGTTTCGCATTTCTGTAAACAGCTTACTGTTACAGAAATCGCCCGGCAGACTCAGAAAAATCCAAAAACCATCCAGACACAGCTTTACCGGGCAAGGGCAATGCTGAAAAAGCTCCTGGTTCCGCCGGGAAATGTCAACGAAAGGAGAGTCTGATATGCATGTTAGGGAAAAATCTCTGAATAAGATTACAGACAGCAATACAGTAAGCACGGAAGAAATGATTGCGTTTCTGGAGCATCTTGATCAGTGTGATTTCTGTCTGGATCAGATGATTGAAGAAGAAATCCGAAATACCGATCAGCCGGCTCCGGACTATCTGGCAGAACAGATTCTGAACCGTGCAGCCGCGCCGGATGTTCAGGCGGCAAAGGCTGTACGCACAACATCCAGAAAAATGCAGCTTTTTTATTATGGACTTCGCACTGCAACAGGCATGATCGCTGCTCTTTTTCTTCTTTTTGTTATTCAGCAGGCGGATCTCAGCACTTTTTCCGGAGTTTCTATTCCGGAATCCGGCAAATCTGCCATCCGCACAGAAGTCAGCGCTCACCCGGAAACACTTTCACGGCTGTCACAGAATATTTCTGCAGAGCTTTCACGCAGCTCTGATAAACTGACTGGTTATATACGAAATTTTTCAAATAAAATCTTAAATGGAGGCGATTTAAAATGACAAAACAAAAAAAAGGACTTTTGCTTTTTCTCTGCTCACTGGTTCCGGGAGCCGGAGAAATGTACATGGGCTTTTTTAAACAGGGGATCAGCATTATGCTTATATTCTGGGGAACTTTCGGACTGGCAACCTTATCTTCACTTAGTTTTATCGTCATGTTTCTTCCCATTATGTGGTGTTACAGTTTCTTCCATGTACACAACCTGAAATCCATGTCTGAGGATGATTTTTATGCGGTGGAAGACAGCTATCTTCTCCATCTTGACCAGTTTATTGGAAATGCAGACCATTTTGTAAAAAAATACCGCAAACTGATTGCTGTTTTCCTAATCATCTTCGGTGTTTCTATTTTATGGGATAATCTCAGAGGACTGATCATGTGGCTGCTTCCGGATACTGTAGCAAATGTCCTGATCAATCTGTTTTATAATGTTCCGTCAATTATCATTGCCATTGCTATTATTGCTGTTGGCATCCACATGCTTAATACAAAGAAGCAGGAGCTTGACAGCGAAGAGACTTCAGAAAAACCCTGGAAGGAAGAACACTACTGGGAGCCTTATCGTCCTTATCAGCAGTCCCGGGAGGAAACATCTGAAGCTCCAACCGCAGAAGCACTGACGCCGGAAGCTTCCGAACAGACAGTTGTTTCTGAGACATCTTCTACTGATGAAACCGGCGCTCAGACAGTTACTGAGCCCACAGAGTCTGCTCCGGCTTCTGAGGAAGCTTCTGCCGGAACGGAAAAGACAAACTGACCCCTGAATGTCTTCACAGTCCAGATCAGCTATAACTGCTGAAAACAAATTCAAAAAATATCAAAAGCAAAGTAAATTTTACCCTGCCAAAAACGGAAGCCGTCCTTTGATAAATCATCAGGACAGCTTCCGTTCTTATTATAAATATTTCTTCTGTTTACAGGTATTTCTTCTATATAAATACATTACAGATTTTTCGTTACGCGAAGCCTTGTCATTGCCCTTGCCAGAGCCAGCTGATTCATGTGGTATTCCTGAATGCTCTGCTTCTGACGGAGCTGTTCCTCTGCGCGCTCCTTTGCCTCCTGAGCTCTGCGAATATCAATTTCTTCCGGTCTTTCCACAGAAAGGCAAAACAGCTTTGCACGGTTATTGATCATTTCCACAAAACCATTGCTGACTGCTGCAACCACCTTGTTTCCGTCAGCATCTTCATACCGAAGCTCACCGGGAACAATTGCTACAATCACATTTGCATGATGAGCCAGAAAAGCCTTTTCTCCATCCTCTACAGGAACAACCAGAGATCTGGCGCGTCCGGCATAAGCCAGCTTATTGCTGGCATAGATTTCCAGGCCAAATGTACTTTCCATGAACTTCACTCCTTACTGTTCAAGGGTTTTTGCTTTTTCAATAACCTCGTCAATAGTTCCCACATTAAAGAATGCATTTTCAGGATATTCATCCATCTCTCCGTTTACAATGGCCTTAAATCCACGGATGGTTTCTTTCAGCGGAACGTATCTTCCGGGGATTCCGGTAAAGTTTTCCGCTACATGGAAGGGCTGGGATAAAAATCTCTGTATCTTTCTTGCACGATGTACTGTATTTTTGTCTTCATCAGACAGCTCTTCCATACCAAGAATTGCAATAATATCCTGCAGTTCCTTATATTTCTGAAGAATTTCCTGAACACGGCGGGCAACCTCATAATGTTCCTCTCCTACCACGTCTGCTTCCAGAATACGGGAAGAGGATTCCAGAGGATCCACTGCCGGATAAATACCCTGCTCAACAATTTTTCTGGATAATACGGTTGTTGCATCCAGATGGGCAAAGGTTGTTGCCGGAGCCGGGTCTGTCAGGTCATCCGCCGGCACATAAACTGCCTGTACCGAAGTAACAGATCCCTTTGTCGTAGACGCGATTCGCTCCTGCAGCTCTCCAAGCTCGGTCGCCAGCGTCGGCTGATAGCCTACCGCAGACGGCATACGTCCAAGCAGTGCAGAAACCTCCGAACCAGCCTGTACAAAACGGAAAATATTATCAATGAACAGCAGCACGTTCTGATGCTCGACATCACGGAAGTACTCTGCCATCGTAAGTCCGGTCTCTGCGACACGCATACGCGCTCCAGGCGGCTCGTTCATCTGTCCGAACACCAGCGCGGTCTTATCAATGACACCCGAACTCTTCATCTCGGTCCAGAGGTCATTACCCTCTCTGGAACGCTCTCCTACTCCTGTAAAAATGGAATATCCGCCATGCTCCGTCGCAATATTGCGGATCAGCTCCTGAATGAGCACTGTCTTACCGACACCTGCACCTCCGAACAGTCCGATCTTACCACCCTTTGCATACGGGGCAAGCAGGTCAATGACCTTGATACCGGTCTCGAGCATTTCTACGACCGGACTCTGCTCCTCGAAGCTCGGCGCCTCTCTGTGGATACACCAGTGCTCCTCCTTCTCCAGCTGCTCACCGCCGTCGATCGTATCGCCGAGCACGTTGAACAGTCTTCCCAGCGTCTTCTCTCCTACCGGAACCTTGATGCCGCTTCCGGTAGCCGTTACTTCCATATCCTTATGCAGCCCTTCACTGGAAGCCAGCATAATACAGCGCACCATATTATCACCGATGTGCTGCGCCACTTCCATCACACAGCGCTTCCCGTTATTGGTCACTTCCAGTGCATCCTTGATGTAGGGCAGATCACCGTCTGCGAATTCCACATCAATGACCGGACCAGATACCTGAACGATTTTTCCTTTCTTCATAATTCTAAACTCCTTCTATGCTCTGCAGCTGCTTTTCCTGCATCCGCTTCTGCTTTTTCCGCTTCTGCGCCTTCGCGCCTGCGATGACCTCGGTAATCTCCTGCGTAATCGCTGCCTGACGCACCCGGTTGTATTCCACAGACAGATCATGGATCATGGCCTGTGCGCTGTCATTCGCCGCCTGCATGGCGACCATACGCGCATTGTGCTCACTACAGTACGACTCGACCAGCGCACCGTAAATGTATCCAACCATATAGTTTGGAATGACGGTATCGAGCACAACCTCCAGGGAAGGCTTATATGCAAAATCCTCCTGATACATATCGACCGGAATCTTTGCCGTCTGAAATACCGTTTTATCAATCGGCAGCAGCTGTATCTGCTCTGTCTCCGTCTGCAGTCCGTTTTTCATGGATGTATAAATCATATGCACCTCATTGACAGCGCCCGACTCATACAGCTCAAAAATACGGGAAGCGATGACACGCGCCCGATGCATGGTCGGGTTCTGTGCCGTGTAGAGGAAATGCTCCTCTACTTTTATTTTTTTCATATGAAAGTACTGACGGCCCACCTCGCCGACGACAAACAGATGCTGCTCCTTACAGTCTGCCAGCTGCTCTTCTGCCAGTTTCAGTACGTTGTGATTGTACGCACCTGCCAGACCTTTATCTGCCGTGATGACGAGAAATGCCTTTTTCCGATCCGTCTGTGCATCTGCCCCGGAACCATCGGAAATATACTTATGCTGAACCTCCGGCAAATGCCGGATGATCCGCGCCAGCATGCCCTGAAGGGTAAAGAAATACGGCTCTGTATCCTCCAGCTCCTTCTTTGCCCGGCGCAGCTTGGTCGAGGAAATCATGTACATCGCGTTTGTGATTTTCATGGTATCCTCGATACTTTTCATTCTGCTTTGAATCTCACGTGTATTTGCCATCCGCTCACCACCTTTTCTGTGTTTTACCCTGCCTCTTATGCATTCTGGCTCTCACTGGTGGTTGCGAATTCTTTTGCTGCCTCTACAATGCGGGTGCGCAGCTCATCCGGCAGCTCCCCGGTTGTCTCCAGCTCATGTACGATCTCGGAATGAACCTCATGGAACCATGCAAGCATTTTCCCCTGATAAGCCTTAAGCTCCGACACCGGGACATTCATCAGCGTCTTTCCGGTCGCTGCGACCAGTGTGATGACCTGCTCCGCCATTGAGAGCGGCTGTCCAAGCGGCTGCTTCAAAAGCTCCATCAGGCAGCGTCCATACTGCAGCTGTTCCTTCGTCGCAGCATCCAGATCGGAGCTGAACTGCGTAAATACTTCCATCTCACGATACTGCGCCAGATCGATACGGATGCTTCCTGCCGCCTTTTTCATCGCCTTCGTCTGCGCTGCTCCACCGACACGGGATACAGACAGACCGACATTAACCGCCGGACGCATGCCGGAGAAGAACAGATCACTCTCCAGGAAAATCTGACCGTCTGTGATGGAAATAACATTCGTCGGGATGTATGCGGATACATCGCCTGCCTGTGTCTCGATGATCGGCAGCGCCGTGATCGAACCGCCGCCGTTTTCCTCATTCAGTCGGCTGGAACGCTCCAGCAGTCTGGAATGCAGATAGAACACGTCACCCGGATATGCCTCACGTCCCGGAGAACGCTCCAGCAGAAGGGAAAGTGCACGATACGCCACCGCATGCTTGGAAAGATCGTCGTATACGATCAGCACATCCTTACCCTGATGCATGAAATATTCTGCCAGTGCTGTACCTGAATACGGAGCGATATACTGCAACGGTGCCGGATCAGACGCGGTCGCCGCAACGACGATCGTATAGCTGTCCGCTTCCTGCTTTTTCAATGTATTGACCAGCTTGGCGATTGTGGATGCCTTCTGTCCGATTGCCACATAAATACAGATGACGCCCTTTCCCTTCTGATTCAGAATCGCGTCCATCGCAATCGACGTTTTACCGGTCTGACGGTCGCCGATGATCAGCTCACGCTGTCCACGGCCAATCGGGAACATGGAATCAATCGACAGAATTCCGGTCTCCAGCGGAACCCCGACGGATTTACGCTCCACGATGCCCGGCGCCTCCTCCTCGATCGGACGATACCCGGACGCTGTGATCTTTCCTTTTCCGTCAATGGGAGCTCCCAGCGGATCAACGACTCTTCCAAGAAAGGCATCTCCAACCGGAAGCCCTGCCTTTTTGCACGTACGCATTGCTCTGGTACCCTCGCGGATACCGGTATCTCTGCCGAACAAAATACAGCATACCTCATCTCTGCGGATATCCTGTACCATACCGCGCACGCCATTATCAAAAATAATGATTTCGCCGTACATTGCGTGATCCAGCCCGTCGATATTGGCAATTCCGTCGCCGACGTAGCTGACAACGCCTACCTCCTGCTCCTTCGCCTCGAGATCAAAATTCTCGATCTCGCTTTTCAGGATGGAGATGATCCCCTGCAGGCTCTGTCCCTGCGGAGCCTGTGCCTGCTCGATGCGCTCCTTTACCTGCTCGACTCTTCCTTTATTCGACCAGTCATATTCCTTTCCGTCAATGGCAAGTACAAAGCCGCCGCCTAAAGACGGATCTTCCTTCTTCTGGAAGTCAACCTTCTCTGCTCCGCTCTTCCTGCGGACAAATTCTTCGATCCGCGCGAGCTGTTCCTCACTCGGGGCAGTCACATAGCGCAAGGTCGCCTTTACATAATCCTTATGCTCCGGCGTCCGGTTGCGGTATGCCTCGCAGATATCCGGAAACAGGGTGATCGCGTCCTCGTCACAGAGCAGCTTTAAAAAGCTTCGGATCTCTGTCGGGAATACCCGGTCGATGACGTTATGCTTTGCCGTCAGCTCATTTGCCGGGTTCGAAAAATCCTGCATAATTTCCGGAACTGCCTCGAAAATCCCCTGCGTCTGTTCGAGCACGCTTGCGGAGATACCAAGGCTTCCTGCCATTTTTGCATATTTATCTATATCCTGTACCATAATTCACTCTCCATGCAAACTGTTCTGTTATGCTTCCTTCGTCTCCGCAAGGAACTTGTCATATAAGGCACGGTCGCTCTCTTTTGCGTCCTTCATCGCTACCATGCGTGCCGCTGCCGTCACGACCATATCACGGACAGCTGCATCAGCCTGCTGCATAGCGGCAGCTTTCTCATTCTCAGCATCTGCCTTTGCCTTCTCGACAATTCCGTCTGCCTTATCCTTTGCTTCTGAGACAATGCGTCCGTACTCGGCAGATGCTTCCTGTCTTGCATCTGCAACGATCCGCTTTTTCTCATCCTCTGCGCCCTGTACCAGCGCATCGTAATGCTCCTGACTCTCCTTCGCCTCTGCCTTCTGGCGATCTGCCTCGGCAAACTGCGCATCGGCAGCCTGCTGGCGCTTTTCCAAAATTGCATTGACCGGCTTGAAGAGGAAGCGTTTCATCAGTAAATATAAAATAATCAGGTTAATAATATTAAAAAGTATATTCCAGTCTAACCGGAGCACCTGAATTCACCTTCCTTTCTGAGACTTTTGTTGCTTATCTGAACGTTACGTGCATCAGGTCACAGACACGTTTGCTTCGCAAACTATCCGCTGCTTACGCAGCTCCTGTCTTCCTGATCCTTTTGCTGCTGTACGTAACTGTTAACGCAACATCATAATTATTAACAGTGCGATTACGAATCCGTAAATAGCGGTTGCCTCGGCCAGTGCACATCCGAGAAGAAGCAGCTTACTGATCTTACCCTCTGCTTCCGGCTGTCTTGCTACAGCATCTGCTGCCTTTGCGGTTGCGATTCCGATACCGATACCTGCTCCGATACCTGTCAATACTGCGATACCTGCTCCGATTGCGATTAATGTGCTCATACGTTTACTCTCCTTTTCTTTTCTGATGGCTGCACATCCGGGTCTGATTCCCTGTGCAAATTTGTTTTTTCCTTTTTTCCGATTGCTATTCTATATAACCTTTTGACCCTGGCATCATCACTCTATTGCCTCTTTGACAAACAGCGAGGTCAGAAATACAAATACGTACGCCTGAATCAATCCGTCAAAAATGTCAAAATAAAAACTAAATACAAGTGGAACACCGATTGGGATCAGCTGCTTGATCAGCTCCATGATAACAAATGCTCCAAGTACATTACCAAACAGTCGCATGCACAGCGACAGCGGACGGATCACGACTTCCATGATATTGATCGGCGTAATGATCGCTACCGGTTCGGCAAAGCTCTTCAGCCATTTCTTTGCTCCCTTTTCCCGTATGCCGGATGCCTCGATCAGGATGATGCTCATCAGCGCAAGTGCGACTGTGACGTTCATATCCTTTGTCGGCGGCTTGAATCCAAACAGTCCGATTACATTCGAAAATCCGATGTAGACAAGGACTGTGACAAGATACGGGACATACTGTCTTCCTTTTTCTCCGATCATCCCCTCGACAAAACCATTGAGCCAGAGCACAGCGCTCTCGACTGCGGCCTGCCGCTTGCTGATGTGATCGACCTTCAGATTTCTGGTCATCAGCCATGCCAGAAGCGTCAGCACAGCCATAATCACCCAGGTGACGACGGTTGATTCGGAAACCCCGATTCCGCCGAATACCGGAATCGTGAATACATTTTCACAATTCAGTTCTTCGAGCAGATTCGCTGCCAGTTTTTCCATATCACTGCTTCCTTTCTTCTTTATTTTATTGCTTTCTTACCGATTTTGTATTATACTCACAGAAAATTCGTTAGTAAAATGTATTTTTGTAATGGTTGGTATGTCAAAAATACATGTCGGAGGAGTTTATGAATATTACTTATGATTATTACCGTATTTTCTATTTTGTTGCAAAATACCAGAGCTTCACAAAGGCGGCAAGCATTCTACTCAGCAATGAGCCGAACATCTCCCGTTCGATCCGCAATCTGGAGCATGAGTTCGGTGTCAGTCTCTTTATCCGCTCAAACCGCGGTGTGACCCTGACACCGGAAGGTCAAAAGCTGTACACCCGCGTCGCAGCTGCCCATCATCAGCTCAGCTCCGCCGAAGCCGAGCTGGCCGATGCCAAAAGCCTTACGAGCGGCACAATCACCCTCGGCGTCAGCGAAGCCGCCCTGCAGATCCTGCTGCTGCCGAAGCTTCGAGAATTTCACCAGAAATTTCCGGAGATCAAGATCCACATTTCCAGCGTGACAACGCCTCAGGCCGTCTCTTCCTTAAAAAGCGGACTCGTCGACCTTGCGATCGTCACCAGCCCGACCGGCGTCACACGCCCCTTAAAGGAGATTCCGCTTCGTCCGATCCGTGAGGTTCTCATCGGCGGTCCACGCTTTGCCTCCCTCTCCGGCACACCCAAAACGCTTAAGGAGCTTGCCGACTATCCGTTTATCCTGCTGAACAGCCAGACGAACGCTCACGACTTCTATCTGCACTTCTTTTCCGAGCACGGCATCTCGATCAAGCCGGACATTGAGGTCGTGACGACGGACCAGATTCTTCCTATGATAAAGTACGACCTCGGCATCGGCTTTTTGCCGGAGCAGTTCGCGATGGACGCACTCATGAAAAAGGAAGTCTTCCAGATCCTCATGAGCACGCCGCTCCCGTCGCGCTCGATCTGCCTCGTCAAAAATCCCTCTCAGCCCGCCAGCATCGCCGCGCGGGAATTTGAGAAGATGCTGCGGAGCTGAAAAGCAATATGCAGGCAAAACCCGCTTCATTGGCTTCGCCTGCATATCGCTATTTCCTATCTTCGGTAGTAATCCGCTTCCCGTTCAAATTGTTTCCGTTCCTCATTTGCGCCCCATTTGTTGTCTTCATCGCTCTCTTTGATCGTCACCGCAAACGTCATTCCGATCCCGATTGCCCCCGGTATAAGAAACAGGCATACGAGACAGTATAAGGTAGACTTTCCGGCATCATGAAAGCGCTTGATCGTCAGCAAGGTCAGATACAAAAAGTGAAACAGGCCAACTGCACACAGGGCTGCCAGCATATACGGAGAGTTTCCATTTCCATACTCCACCAGCAGTACCCACTCTGCCATCCCGCAGATTAAATTACAAAGCGCCCACGCGATCCAGTAATAGAGGCGGGGGGGTTTTTTTTACGCTTGGATAAAATGGTTTCATTTTTCCTCCTACTTTACCAACTTATGTACCTCATACAAAAGGCCATCCGACAAATCCTCTGCCTTTCCATTTTTAAGTCCGAAAATCACATAATGGTTCTTTTGTGTGATCTCTATTCTTTCAAATTTCAAATACTGATCCGAAATTTCCTGTATAACATTAGTGTCGGTGTTCAGCAAAAAAATCTTACTACACTGATCAGCATTTCCAGCTCCACTCCAACACACAAATACATCAGAGTCTTCCGAGATATCCCATTCGATTCCCGCATCATCCAGTATAACCTCATCCGCCGAATCCTCGTCCTGCTTCTCCTCAGTCTGCTTTTCCAGCTGATCATAACGCTTCTGCGCTTCTTCACCAGTATAATAGCGAAGCTCTCCGTTCTCATCCGGAATTGCTACCTCAATCACCCGCTCATCAGACTCCGGTTCCCGAGCAGTAACGAATATCCCATTCGAAAAAAACATTCCTACGCCTGCGATTACCAATAACATTCTTTTAAATCTCATGGCATTTTCCTCCTTAGGCTTGTTGATATATAGATTTATTTTTTACCGATTGCTTCCACTATTCCCCCTGTTCCTACATTTTGCAGAATCTATCTTATATATATTATCTGTCAATTTGAGAGTAGTCGTCAGCAGGCTCCGCGGTAAAAATGGATTGCGCATATTTACTTGCTGCTTCTAGTAAATAGCATTGCAAAAAGCACTGTATATCAATTGCAACAACATAATCACGTTTTATGAGCGAATATTGGCCTGATTTTCACGTTTTTCACTGAAATAATTCTTCTTTTTTCACGTTTTTAATAAAATATCTTTTCTCTTATTAAGCAATATGCAGGTAAATCCTGCTTTCATCGATTTTACCTGCATATCTCTCATGATATTTCACTTACTAATATCTTTCATTACACTACACTGGATAAGCTTCATAACAATTTACTCAAGCCATATTACATCTGTCGCAAATTCCCCATCCTCATTCACAGCAAAAACTTTTTCGATTGCGCTTATCTGATTGGTCTGTGAATTAATGGTAATTCCAACAATATCATCGATCTGGAGTTTTTGCACATATGCGGCATCTTCGGCAGACGCAGGATCCTTTTTCAGATAAAAATTCATATCGTTTAGTTCATGGTCTGCCATCGTATATACTTCATAATTTTCCAGATTCCCCTCCTGCAGCCATTCGGCCAGCGGTTTACTGGACGTTTCATCTGCTTCCTTTCCAAGATACACCGATCGAACCAGATAACCCTCCCCATAATCCTTTAAAATTGGAGTCCCCACAGTGGTCTTATCTGTGATTTCTGTCGGAGTGGTCTCATTATCAATTTCTATCTCATGCGGATTGGAATCTTTTGTAAAATGAGAGGTATAAAAAACAGGCCGGAACATCCCGCTTTCGGCATCTTCATATTGTCCAACTGCCTCGATCTGCTCATCCTCTGCAAAATCCCCAACGGGTTCCCCGTCTTCCATATAGCTGTCACCCGTTCCGTCATTATACCGGATATGATCGCCTACATTCAGCGCATACTCCCACTGATTTCCTCCGACCGGTTCTTCCAGCGCGACGCCATTCAGTCCCACTCCATAGAAATTGACCGTATTCGTATACCGGTCAAACAAAGTACGGCGCAGGCAGTTATTCTGCTCTTCAAACCAGTCCCCAAGCGGAATCGCTGTATAACTCCCGTCTTCTTTTACATCCGTCACGATCCGCTTCAGGTTATCAATGGTCAGAATATCATTCTTCTCTACCTTAAAATCATTTGCAGAGATATGCTTTGCGCTTACTGGTAATGCCAGCATGCCGGAGGCCAGACATGCGCATGTGAAGATTGATGCTGCTTTATATCTTTTCATCCAGCTTCCTCCTATTTGTCCTCCATGTTTAATTCATTATTTTCTAATATTTTTCGTTCTACTTGCAAGTAGTATATTTTATAAATACCATTTATCATTTAATTTGTCAAGCAATATTCTACTCTCTTTTAGAATATCCGTTGACTTTCATTCTAATCTTCTGTAAAATACATATATACCAAAAACAAAGCGAGGAAACTCTATGGAATCTCATTACGGTCTGTCCGACATTGAATATGAATTGATGCAATTATTCTGGAGCAGTGACCATCCGCTTCCGTTTGCGGATGTGCTTGCCTACTGCAATGACACATTGAAGCGTGACTGGGCGGCTACTACGCTGCATACTTATCTGACGCGCATGATCCAGAAGGAAGTGCTCGGCTCTACGCGCAAAGGCTATAAGCGCTCCTATTTTGCAAAAGTCAGTGAATCTCAGTTGTCCTGCAACTATGCCAATGACTTTCTGAAAGACAGCTTCGGTGGCTCTCTTAAAAATCTGCTGCTTACACTGACCTCAGAATCCAAGCTGACACAGGACGAGGCAGATGAACTGAAGCAAATTCTGGATGAAAATATTGAAGACCCAAGCTAAACAAAACTCGCAAGAGAAAAGCCTTGATTTAAACGCTGCAATCTGCGTGACGTTTGAGCTTCGCAAAAATAATATAAGGAGGAACCTATGCTTCAGATCATTTACCTGCTCTTTGCCACGAGTCTGTCCGGAACCGCCGCGTTTCTGCTCTATCTGGCAGCGACCTCTCTTCTGGATTCTTATATCAGCGCCAGCATGCGTTATCTGTGCCTGAAAATCTGCATGTTGTTTTTTCTGGTTCCCTTTCCAATTCTGAAGCATCTGTTTGTCCAGCTGCTTCTCCCATCTTCAAATATTGATTTCTTTGCAAGCAGAGTCACTGTTTATCCGAAGGAAGCGATTATTCAGACCGCCAACGGGTTTTATTTTCCTTTTCTGGATCTTTCTGTACAAATCGCACTTGGCATCTGGGGAATCATTCTATTGACACTCATTGGCTATGGCTTCTGGCGCTTCTGGCAGTTCTATCATGTATTTCGTCATTATCCAACGGAACGGCCAGAATACCTGCATCTGCTGTCTTCCCTGAAGTCCGAGATGCATATCCCCACTCCCGTCCGTCTGTATGACTGCAACGCATCGATCTCGCCGTTTACCTGCGGAGCTGTGCATCCTGCAATCCTGCTTACCGCTCTGGTCGATGACGATTCTGTCGAGCTGACGTTACGTCATGAACTGCAGCATATCCGGACGCATGATTTCTTTTACCGTGGGCTTGCAGCCGTTCTCATTCTGCTGCACTGCTTTAACCCATTTGCATATATTCTGTTTCGAGAACTGGCGGAGGTACAGGAAATGAACTGTGATGAACACGTACTGCAGACCCTGTCTGCAAATGAAAAGAAAAAATACGGGCATATGATTATTGACTTCGCTGTCCGTACCCAGAAGTTACACACAAAAGCAATCTGCTTTTCCAGAAATAACACCCGTTTTCTGAAAAAACGAATCCGGAAAATTGCTTCCGGCACACAGAAACGCAAGCTGCTGACACCGGTGCTTCTGACTGTCCTTTGCCTGACTGCCGGTATTCCGGTAGCCGCCTACAGCCCTTATACGATTGACTGGAGAAATGAAACGAATTTTCTGGAAGAAGATGACTTTACTGCCGACTGGATTGAATATAGCGATGACCTGACTGCTTCTGATATTCCGGATGATGAACAGACCTTTTCTATCACAGATGCTTACATTCTTACGGACGAAGGAGAGATTATTGTTCTCAAAACCTCCGCTGCAGTACGTGCTGCATGCAAGCAACATACCTACAAATCGGGAACTCTAAAAAAACATCGTCCAAATGGTAAAGGTTGTACAGTGGATACATATAATTCTATACATTG
>OLQE01000128.1_pt1 | contig 66874 bp, 66 predicted proteins | sample 1643161 | NCBI WGS metagenome assembly OLQE01 (sample SAMEA3136650, study PRJEB25190) | human gut metagenome
TACTGACACCCGGTGTAAATAAAGCGACTTATCTGATTGCATCGCCATTTACGATAGCCAAATTTGCAGATATCATGCAATCCATGGCTCCTGAATACCCAATCATCAAAGAGGAAAAGGTTGAACCGGAGGTATATAGGGTTATAAATGCAATTTTAGAGACAGAACAGTCGGATATTACTGTTGCACAGGCATATCTTCAAATTGTGTTGGCACGCTGCATAGGAAAATTAAATTTGGTAGAAAAGAGTAATGTGGGGAGCAACGATCTTATTTACCAGACAGTTTCCTATATATCAGCAAATTTTAAGAAGAAGTTTTCTCTGGAAGAGATGGCAAAAGATCTGGGGGTGAGCAAATATGTTTTATCCAGACTCTTTTCCAAAACATTCCATAGAAACTTTAATCAATATCTTAACGATGCAAGGCTGAACTATGCATGCCATCGTTTGGAAAATACGAGTGATTCTATTACAAACATTTGTCTGGATAGTGGATTTGAAAGTCAGAGAACATTTAACCGAGTATTTAAAGAAAGATATAAAATATCACCGAGTGATTATCGGAGTATTTGTGTGAAAGAGATGTTGTCATAAAAGGTTCTGTTGATAGAAATATTTACTTTGATTTCACAGTACTATGTATTTGATTTTATGTGTGGATGATATAATATAAAAATATTTGTAGAAAATAGCGTTTTATTTTATTATGAAAAGAGCAAGGTGTATTCTAAAGAAACAAGAAAGGCAGGGCGTATATGAACATGAGAAAATCCATAATCGATTTTAATGAAAAAAAAGGATTCATCTGTGATATGGATGGGACTTGATGTGCCAGAAGAACATTTTTACACCAGCGCATTGGCAACAGCCGCTTTTTTAAAGGAACAGGCGGCAGGCTGTTCAGCATTTGTGATAGGAGAAGCAGGTCTCTTAAATGCCCTTTATGATGTTGGCATTACAATGAATGATGTAAATCCGGATTATGTTGTTGTGGGAGAGGGACGATCCTATTCATTGGATACCTTAACGAAAGCAACGAATTTAGTTCTGAAGGGAGCTAAGTTGATTGGAGCAAACTCGGATGTTTCTGGACCAATCGAGAACGGAATCGCTCCTGCCTGTCGTGCATTGATTGCCCCAATTGAAATGGCAACAGGTACACAGGCATATTTCTGTGGGAAACCGAATCCACTGATGATGAGAACAGGATTGAATATGCTTGGATGTCATTCAGCAGAAGCTGTAATGGTTGGGGATCGTATGGATACAGATGTGATTTCAGGAATGGAAAGTGGTATGTCTACTGTATTGGTTCTCTCTGGATGTTCAACGAAAGATACACTCAAAACTTATGCTTATCTTCCGACAATGGTATTGAATGGAGTGGGAGATATCGCCAGTATGGCAAAAGCAAAAGAGGAATAGTGTGATTAGGCAAATACCAGGAGGTAAAGTATATGATGAAACTTGATAATTTTGTAGGAATGATGACAGGACATTTTGATAATAAGGATCAATTATCTGAAAAATTTAATCCGGCACTTTATCATGAAAAGGACGGAATCTGGGAGGGAGGCAGCACAAGCCAGTTCTCTCCGGTAATGACATTCAAACTTTGGGAAAAGTTTTCCAACAATTTTCTGGAAGTATCGGAAAGCATGGAAGTTAATGGAAAGAGAATTTTTGGATATGATGAACCAATAATTTATAAGCGTGTATAATCAAGGGTCTGCATATTGGGATGAACTTCAGTTTGTAGAGGACTCGATGAATTTGCGTAATATTGGGCGTTACATGAATGTTAATTTAAGGAAATAATATGGTAAGCAAAAGCGGGATAACTTTTCAAATCGTTCTATTGTTGCGTAGGTTATTAGCACTTAGAAGATGAAACATCTTAATTGAAGAATATTTAGGGGCTAATGGAAAATTAAATGTTGAATATCCGAATGGCATTGAAGTGTAGAAAGAAAAATTTCTTGAAAATACTGATAAATACATAGCTGTATTATATATAGGTAGCAATACAGGCAGGAATGTAAATTCAGAAGTTCGCAAATCAGGCAGGAATGTAATCTGTAAAAATCAGATTCATATCTTTTAACTATCAAAAGACCTTGAAAGTCTTATAAACATTTTGTTTCAGAGTGGATATAAGCTTTCGGGTCTTTTTTTCTGTACTGGAAACACAGACAAAACATCTTGTGATTTTGCTTGTTTTGATACATAATATATTTAATGCAGTTGCGCTTGATTTTCTGGTGGAGATTGAAGCAGGGTGCGTGGAAAACATTTAAAGTTATTTAGACTGATGTGAAAAACGGTTGACTTAAGGGAGAGGAAAAAGATGAAAGTTATGGAAATCATATCACCGGTACTGGTAATGATCGTTCTTGGTATGTTATGCCGGCAATGGCAACTGCTGAACAAGAACGGCATCGACAACATGAAGTCCCTGGTCACAAACATCATGCTTCCGGTAGCGATTTTTCATGCACTGGCAACATCAGATTACGGGACAGAAACGGCGAAACTGGTCGGAATCATGTTTGTCATGCTTGTTGTGTCTTTTTGCATCGGATTCCTTATGAAGCCGCTGATGACAGAACATTACCGCAAATATCTTCCGTTCATGGTAAGTGTATATGAGGGTGGATCTATGGCATATCCTCTGTATACAAGTCTTTGCGGTGCGGAAAATCTTTCTCAGATTGCAGTGCTGGACATTGCAGGTCTGCTTTTCGGTTTCAGTATTTATATGGGAATGCTCGGACAGGTAGAAAATGGTGAGAAGATCAATGTGAAGAAGCTTGCGGTCAGCGCTGTGAAGACACCGGCGTTTATTGCGAGCGTACTCGGTATCATTGCAGGACTGACCGGTGTGGTCAAGTTTATTCTGGTCAGTCCTGCAGGTAGGATTTACACAAGTGTGGAAAACATTCTGACTGCAGCTTTGACAGCAATCATTCTGATCGTAGTAGGTTTCAGCATGGAACTGACACCGGAACTTTTGGGACCGTGTGTTCGGACGATCGTGATGCGTATTGTGCTGCAGGCAGTTATGATCGTGGGTGTTCTGTTGGCAGTGCATAGTTTTATTGGAAACAATAAGTTACTGGATCTTGCAGTGATCACCTACATGTCTTCACCGGCAACCTTCAGTATGCAGACTTTCCTGAAACGCGAAGATGGAAGTGCGTATGTATCTACCACAAACTCAATCTACTGTATTGTATCGATTGTGGTATATATGATCCTTGCATTTATTACATACTAAAGTAAGAAATAAATTATATCAGTCTAATTTTGATAATCCGAGGAAAATACAATGAATTATAAAAGTGTAAAAATATCAGAAGATGCGAGAATTGCAAAACAGTCGGTGATCACGGGTGATGTGACGATCGGGCGTGACAGTTGTGTGCTTTATTTTGCTGTGATCCGTGGGGATGAAGCTTCGGTTGTGATTGGGGAGGAGTCAAACATTCAGGAGAACTGTACAGTTCATGTGAGCCGTAACATGCCGGTTTGTATCGGAAATAATGTTACAGTGGGACATAATGCAGTGATTCATGGCTGTACGATTGGGGACAGAACGCTGATTGGAATGGGGGCAGTGATACTTGACGGTGCGAAGATTGGAAATGACTGTATTATAGGAGCAGGAAGTCTTGTGACGAAGAATACTGTGATACCAGATGGCTCTCTTGTGATGGGAAGTCCGGCAAAAATCAGACGGAACCTTACCTGGGAAGAAAAACTGGGGATTCTTGAGAACAGCAAAGAGTATGTTTCCGTGGCCAGAGAGATGCAGGAGCAGGGAGTATTATAAATTGCTGTGAACGGAGTGGACAGTAACTATTATAATTTACAGAGAGCGAGGATAAATACATGTCCTGTACAATAAGAAAAGCTACACCGTGGGATCTTCCGAGAATCCGGGAAATCTACGAGATGGCAAGACAGTTTATGAGAAAAAACGGCAACCATTCACAGTGGGGAAAAGGTGACGAACCGGAAGCTCTGATAGAGGAAGATATCTGTCAGGGAAATTTGTATGTACTGGAGGAAGCGGACATTCATGCAGTATTCGCCTTTATTATAGGAGAAGATCCGACCTATCTGGAGATAGAAGAAGGAAACTGGAAGTCAGAGGAACCTTATGCTGCCGTGCATCGTGTAGCCAGCGACGGAACAGTGCAGGGCGTTCTTGGTCATGTCATGGATTACTGCAGCGCACAAGTGCCGCATATTCGGATCGATACACATATGGACAACAAAGTAATGCAGCACGTATTGGAAAAATACGGTTTTGTAAGCTGCGGCATCGTACATGTCCCGGATGGAAGCACGCGTATTGCATACGAACTGCTCCCATAATATGTTCTTTGATAAAAACTTGTATTATCCTGCGGAAAGGAACATAATGTCAAAGTCGGCATGACCACCGGTAAAGTTTGGAAATGAATTATGGGGGAGTTGAGTGAAAATGGAACAGCAACAGCATATGTTTTCTAATCGCCTGATCTGCAGTCTTCTGATTCCGGTCGTGCTGGAACAGCTGCTTAATTCCATCATGGGAACTGCGGATACCATGATGGTAAGTAATGTCGGTTCGGCGGCAATCTCAGCGGTATCACTGGTTGACTCAATCAACGTGCTTGTCATTCAGGCATTTTCCGCACTGGCTGCAGGCGGTGCGATCGTCTGTGCACAGTACATAGGACAGAAAAACAAAGAAAAAGCAAACGAATCTGCAAGACAGGTGTTGTTTATCATAACAGCTATTTCGGTAGCGGTAAGTCTGATCTGTCTTGTTTTCCAGAAACCACTCCTGAGGCTGATTTTCGGCTCGGTAGAACCGGCGGTCATGAGTGCTTCGGAAACATATTTCTTCTATACAGCTCTGTCGTTCCCGTTCATCGCAGCTTATGATTCAGCAGCTTCTATTTTCAGGGCACAGGATAATACAAAAGGACCGATGATCATTTCGATGATTTCCAATGTCATGAATATTGCAGGAAATGCAGTGATGATCTGGGTATTTCATATGGGAGTCGCAGGTGCGGCACTTTCTACATTGATTTCCCGTATTTTTTGTGCAGTTGTCGTTATAATCCAGCTTCGAAAAGAAAGAGAAGGTCAGGAGATTGTTGTACGTGATTATTTCAAAATCCGTCCGGACTGGAGTATGATCAGACGTATCCTTGGGCTGGGCATTCCATCAGGTGTCGAAAACAGTATGTTTCAGCTTGGTAAACTTGCAATCCAGTCTACAGTTTCTACGCTGGGAACAGCGGCAATCGCAGCACAGGCAATGACAAATATTCTGGAGAATTTAAATGGTATCGCGGCAATCGGTGTCGGAGTCGGTCTGATGACGATCGTCGGCCAGTGCCTTGGTGCCGGAAGAAAAGACGAAGCAGTCTATTACATAAAAAAACTCTGCGTGATCGCAGAAGTTATTATCATCATAAGCTGTCTTGGCGTATTTGCACTGACAAAACCAGTCACAATCCTTGGCGGTATGGAAAAAGAAAGTGCAGATATGTGTTTTCATATGGTGATGTGGATCACAATTGTAAAGCCGCTTGTCTGGATCATGGCATTCATACCTGGATATGGACTTCGAGCTGCCGGTGATGTGAAATTTTCCATGATCGTTTCCTGCTGTACGATGTGGGCGTGTAGATTCTGTCTCTGTGTATTTCTGATCAGAGTTATGGGATTCGGACCGATGGGTGTCTGGATCGGTATGTTTGCAGACTGGACACTTCGTGGAATTATTTTTACATGGAGATTTCACAGCCGGAAATGGTTGCAGCATAAAGTCATCTAAATATACATTTTCTATTCACGTATTTTGTGGTAAAATAGAGAAAAACTGAATAGTTATACATAGAAAGGAATTATTATTATGGAAAAGGGAACAATTTTTAAATTTCATAATGACCTTGATACAGACCAGATCATTGCATCCCAGTATCTGCTTCTGCCGAACCTGGATGAAATGAAAGGTCATGCATTTGAATCATTAGATCCTGATTTTGCAAAAAAAGTAAAACCTGGAGATTTCGTAGTTGGCGGAGAAAACTTCGGCTGTGGTTCGTCCAGAGAGCAGGCACCGGGCGTCCTTAAAGCACTTGGTGTACAGGCTGTCATTGCAAAATCTTTTGCAAGAATTTTCTTCAGAAATGCAATCAATATCGGACTTCCGGCAATTGTCTGTAAAGATCTTCCGGACAATGTAGCAACCGGAGATACCATGGAACTCCATATGTCTGATGGAACAGCAGTTGCAAACGGCAAGACGTATACCTGTACAAAACTCCCGGAATATATGCAGGGAATTCTGAATCAGGGCGGTCTGATCGCTTCACTGAACAAGGAGGAGAAATAACCATGGGAATGACAATCGCAGAAAAAATCATTGCAGCAGCAGCCGGAGTAGAGAGCGTAAAGCCGGGCGATATCCATACCGTACAGCTTGACCGCCTGATGAGTAACGATGGAACGACACATCTGACTGTTGATATGTACAACAATAAATTAAAAAATCCGCATATTGCAGATACAAAGAAACTTGTATTTATCGTAGACCATAACGTACCGTCTGATTGCCCGAAGACTGCAGCGTCTCAGAAAAAAATGAGAGATTTTGCAAAAGCAAACAACATTGATTTCTGGGAAGGTAAAGGCGTATGTCATCAGGTCATGATCGAAAATTATGTGCGTCCGGGCGAACTGATCTTTGGTGCAGACAGCCATACATGTTCCTACGGTGCACTCGGTGCATTTGGTACCGGTGTCGGATGTACAGACTTCCTCTATGGAATGGTGACAGGTACTTCCTGGGTACTTGTTCCGGAATCTGTAAAATTCAATCTGACCGGTAAACTTCCGGAAGGTGTGACCGCACGTGACCTGATCCTTACGATCATCGGCGAAGTCGGGGCAAACGGATGTAACTATCAGGTAATGGAATTTACCGGAGAGGGTGCAAAGACATTAAGCATCAGTGACCGTATGACACTCTGCAACATGGCAGTAGAGGCCGGAGCAAAGACCGGTATCTTTGAAGCAGATGAGAAAGCAATGGAATATCTGAAAGAGCATGGACGTGAGCCAAAAGCTGTATTCCACAGCGATCAGGATGCGAAATATGTAAGAGAATATACATTTGACCTCAGTAAAGTCCGTCCGGTAGTTGCCAGACCGGATTTTGTAGACAATGTTGTTCCGGCAGAAGAAACATGTGGCATCGAGATAAACGAAGCATTCCTTGGTTCCTGCAACAATGGACGTATCGAAGATCTGCGTGTAGGGGCTGAGATCATCAAAGGAAAGAAAGTATCAGATAAAGTACGTTTCCTTGTTGTTCCGGCAAGCCAGACCATCTACCGTCAGGCATTAAAAGAAGGACTGATTGACATCTTTATGGAAGCCGGTGCAATCGTTATGAACCCGAACTGCAGTGTATGCTGGGGAAGCTGTCAGGGAGTGATCGGAGAAAACGAAGTTCTGATCAGTACCGGAACACGTAACTTCAAGGGACGTGCAGGACATCCGAGCTCCAAAGTATATCTCGGATCAGCAGCAACCGTTACAGCGTCTGCAATCGCAGGAAAGATCGCGCTGCCGTCTGAAATTTGAGAAACATAAAGGCAGAGTACAAACAACGAATACATATTCAGTGAGGGAACATAGATTATGGAAAAGTTTACAGGTAAAGTCTGGGTACTTGGCGATGACATCGATACAGATATTATCATTCCGACCGAGTATCTGGCACTCAAAACAATCGACGATATGAAACAGTACGGATTCAGCCCGCTTCGCCCGGAACTGGCTGGTCAGATCCAGAAAGGCGACATCATTGTTGCCGGCAAAAACTTTGGCTGCGGTTCATCCAGAGAACAGGCACCGGAGATCATCAAAGCGCTGGGAATCCAGTGTGTTATCGCGAAATCTTTTGCCAGAATTTTCTTCAGAAACTCTATCAACAACGGTCTTCTTCTGATCGAACAGCCGGATCTTCATGAAGATGTTAAAGAAGGAGATTCCGTGACTGTTGTTATGAATGAGCATGTGGACTACAACGGAAAACAGTACCCGATCGCTTCCCTGCCGGAGAACCTGATGAGCATCATTCAGGCAGGCGGACTTGTAAAAGCCATGCGTAAACTGAACGGACTGGACTAAGGAGGTAGATCAGATGGGCGAAACAGTTATTGAAAAGATTATCAGAAACAATGTGGGCCATGCCGTAAAACCGGGTGATATCGTCACAGTCAATGTCGACAGAGTGATGATCCACGATATTTTTATTCCGTTTGTTGCAGAGAAATTTGAAGAAATGGGATTTCAGAAATTATGGGATCCGGACAAAGTAGTTTTGATCTATGACCACCTTGTTCCGGCAAGCCAGCTTGATGATACCAGGCATTTCCACACAGGAGATGCTTTTGCAGAAAAATATGGCATGAAAAACGTACATAGAAGTGACGGAATCTGCCATCAGTTAATGACAGAGGCTGGTTATGTGAAACCGGGCAACATCGTATTTGGTACAGACAGCCATACGACTACTTACGGATGTGTCGGCGCTTTTTCTTCCGGTATAGGTTATACCGAAATGGCAAGTATCCTCGGAACAGGTACTATGTGGATCAAAGTTCCGGAAACGATCAAAGTTGTGATCGACGGAGAACTTCCGGAAAATGTTATGTCAAAAGATGTGATCCTGCGTCTGATCGGAGATCTCGGTGCAGACGGAGCTACATATCGTGCACTGGAATTTACAGGAAGTGCAGTGAAGAATATGTCTGTGGCAAGCCGCATGACAATTGCCAACATGGCAATCGAGGCAGGTGCAAAATGTGCGCTCTTTACTCCGGATGAAAAAACGGCAGAGTACTGCGAGATTGAGCTGAACGATTTCCAGAAGAGCCTTGTCGGAGATGAGGATGCCACATATCTTAAAACTGTGACCTATCGTGCAGAAAATCTTGTTCCGGTTCTGGCATGCCCGTCTCAGGTAGATAAGATTCGTGATGTCAGCGCACTGGAAGGAACTGAGATCGATCAGGTATTTATCGGCTCCTGTACAAACGGACGTCTGGAAGACCTTGCAGCAGCAGCGGAAGTTCTGAAAGGCAAAAAAGTTGCTGATTATGTAAAACTGATCGTAACACCGGCAAGCCGTAAGATCTACAGACAGGCAATCGAGCTTGGTATTCTGGATACTCTGGCTGAAGCAGGGGCGATGATCACACATCCGGGATGTGGATTGTGCTGCGGACGAGCAGGCGGTATCCTGACAGACGGAGAGCGCGTTGTGGCAACAAACAACCGTAATTTCCTCGGCCGTATGGGAACATCCAAAGTGGAAATTTATCTGGCATCTCCGAAGACTGCGGCAGCATGCGCAGTGGCAGGAAAAATTGTCAGCCCGAAATAAAGAGTATTTAATTAACAAAAAATGTCAAGAGGGAAGAAAAAAATTTCCCTCTTGACATCTTGATGATTTAGCACTATAGTATAACGCAGTGACAGCAATAACGAGGAGAAGTTTGCAGGAAAGAGGCCAGGGCCCACCGAAGGAGTAAAACTCTCAGGTATCCGTGTTATCGGACAGAAACTGTAAATGGATCGTTTCTCTGGAGACACCTGTTTAGGTACAGGGGCCGAAGGTGCAAGCGACGCGTAAGCGTCTTGAATCTCTCAGGCAAAAGGACAGAGGATGCTTTTTTATAATTACATCCTGGAAGTTTATTCTTTTATTAGTTCTGTTTTTATAGTCTGAGTTTCACAGATTCGTGTTTTTATCCTTTTCTTATCAGAGATTGATCCTTTTATTATTTCCCTTGTTTATGATGCTGAAAAATACATACGTAAGGAGAACTTTTTGAGATGTGGGAAGCAATCAATAATTTCTTAGTTGCAGTGGATGACAAAGTCTGGGGAGTGCCGCTTATGGTATTGATCATAGCCGGTGGTGTCCTTCTTACCAGCAGACTTGGGTTCCTTCAGGTGCGTCGTCTTCCGTTGGCTCTGAAATGGATGTTTAAGAATGAAGAAGAGGGAGACGGAGAAATCTCCAGTTTTGCAGCTTTATGTACAGCACTGAGTGCAACGATCGGTACCGGTAATATCGTCGGCGTGGCAACAGCAGTCTGTGCCGGAGGTCCGGGAGCATTGTTCTGGATGATCGTGGCAGCCTTCTTCGGAATGGCAACCAAATATTCAGAAGGTCTTTTGGCAGTCAAATATCGTGTGGTTGCCGAGGACGGACACAGCCTTGGCGGACCATTCTACTATATCGAAAAAGGTATGGGAAGCAAATGGAAATGGCTTGCAAAGATCTTTGCATTCTTTGGAGTATGTGTTGGTCTCTTTGGTATCGGTACTTTCAGCCAGGTAAATGGTATTTCCAGTGCGGTACAGAACTTCTTTGATCCAAATAAAACAAACTGCATCAATATCCCGTTTTTGGGACAGTATTCTGTGGCCGTTGTTGTTTCTTCTCTGATTCTTGCATTCTGTGTGGCAGCAATCCTGATCGGAGGTCTGAAGCGAATTGCAACAGTCAGCCAGATCATTGTACCATTTATGGCAGTAATCTATATTGTGCTCAGTGTTGCTCTGATCATCTGCAACATTACAGAGATCCCGGCAGCAATCGTAACTGTTGTAAAAGCAGCGTTTAACCCGAGTGCAGTGACAGGTGGTGTGGTTGGATCCATGATCGTGGCAATGCAGAAAGGTGTCGCACGAGGAATTTTCTCTAACGAGGCAGGTCTTGGTAGTGCACCGATCGCAGCAGCAGCAGCTCAGACAAAAGAGCCGGTACGCCAGGGGCTGGTAAGTATGACAGGTACTTTTATTGATACGATCATTATCTGTACAATGACAGGTCTGTCTATTGTCCTGACAGGCGCATGGCAGGTAGAAGGTATTGAAGGTGTACAGGTTACTACATATGCATTCCAGCACGGACTTCCGCTTCCGGCGAAATTCACAGCATTTATATTGATGCTCTGTCTTGTATTCTTTGCATTTACTACCATCCTTGGATGGGATTACTACAGTGAACGTTGTCTGGAATATCTGACAAACGGACACCAGAAAAAAATCATTGTATATCGTTGGTTATACATTCTCGCAGTATTTAGCGGACCTTACATGACAGTAAGTGCTGTATGGACCATTGCAGATATCTTCAATGGTCTGATGGCAATTCCGAATATGATCGCACTGTTTGCATTGAGTGGAGTCGTAGTAAAAGAAACAAAAGCATTCTTTGACGCAAAGAAACATAAAATGTAAAGGTGTAAAATGAATAATTCCTTCTGTTTTTCATAAAATAGACATTAGAAATGTCGAGAAAAACAGGAGGGATTTTTTTGAAGAAAAGAACAAAAACACTGCTCACCTGTCTGGCAGTGCCGCTTGGAGTTGGGGCTGTTTCCGGATTTCTGACACAGGGAAGCATGGATACATTTGAAAAATTAAATCAGCCTCCGCTTGCTCCGCCGGGATGGGTATTTCCGGTAGTGTGGACCGGACTGTTTGCAATGATGGGAACAGCATCTTATCTGATCGCGCGTATGCCGGAATCGGAAGAGAAGAAAAAAGCATTGACGCTGTATGGAATACAGCTTGCAGTGAACTTTCTGTGGCCGGTATTTTTCTTTAATGCGGGATGGTATCTGTTTTCGTTTGCATGGCTGTTGCTGTTGTGGTACCTGGTATATCTCTGTACAAAAGCCTTTTATCATCTTTCGGAGAAGGCAGGATACCTGATGATCCCATATCTGGTGTGGCTGACCTTTGCAGGATATTTGAATTTTGCTATTTTTCTTTTGAACTGATACAAAACACTGTCTGAAAATGGCAGTGCTTTTGTATTTTACAGAAAAACATCTGATTTTCGTACAAAAACAGTGCTTGACAAAGAATGAGGAATCCTGTAATATAGATAAGGATTATGATTAACAATACATATGTTGAACATTTTTCCAACTGCCGTAATGAATGGAAGTGACAGGATTCGTCATGATACCTTCTGCGACAGCTTTTTTTATGCAACAGGGATGCCCTGTTGCAAATGGATGAGGGATATAAACAAATGGGAAGAAGCGATACTCACAAGGAGGAAGATGCATGAACTATGATGTGATCATTATCGGTGCCGGCCCGGGAGGGATTTTTGCGGCATACGAGTTGATGAAAGAAAAACCGGATTATAAAGTGGCAGTTTTTGAAGAGGGATATTCTCTCGAAAAAAGAAAATGCCCGATCGACGGTAAAAAGATTAAAAACTGTATCAACTGTAAGAGATGTTCGATCATGTGCGGTTTCGGCGGCGCAGGTGCATTCTCTGATGGAAAATATAATATCACCAATGACTTTGGCGGAACACTGTATGAACATATCGGCAAGAGCGAAGCTATTGAGCTGATGAAATATGTAGACGATATCAATATGGAATACGGCGGACAGGGAACAAAGCTTTATTCTACAGCTGGGACCAAATTCAAAAAACTCTGCCTGCAGAACAAACTGAATCTTCTGGATGCGTCCGTACGTCATCTCGGAACAGATATCAACTATATCGTTCTGGAGAATCTGTATAATGCAATGAAAGATCATGTGGATTTCTATTTTGATACACCGGTTGAAAAACTGGAAGTATTGGAAGATGGTTATCGTGTGATCTGCGCAAAAGGCTCTTACGAGTGTAAGAAATGTATTGTTTCTGTTGGAAGAAGCGGAAGTAAATGGATGGAAAACGTCTGTAAGGACCTTAAGATTCCTACCAAATCCAACCGTGTGGACCTCGGTGTCCGCGTAGAGCTTCCGGCAGTTATTTTCTCACATCTGACAGATGAGCTTTACGAGAGTAAGATCGTTTACCGCACAGAGAAATTCGAAGATAATGTCCGTACATTCTGTATGAACCCGAACGGAATCGTTGTAAATGAAAATACCAACGGAATTATTACTGTAAACGGACACAGTTATGAAGGTGACGAGAAGAAGACAGATAATACCAACTTCGCGCTTCTTGTATCCAAACATTTCTCAGAACCGTTCAAAGACAGTAACGGATACGGTGAAAGTATCGCAAGACTTTCCAACATGCTGGGCGGTGGTGTTATCGTACAGCGTTTCGGTGACCTTGTACGTGGACGTAGAAGTACCGTGAAACGTGTGGAAGAGGGACTTGTCACACCAACGCTTACTGCAACACCTGGAGACTTGAGTCTTGTACTTCCGAAGCGTATTCTGGATGGTATCATTGAAATGATTTATGCACTGGACAAAGTAGCTCCGGGAACTGCCAACGACGATACACTGCTGTATGGTGTCGAAGTCAAATTCTACAATATGGAAGTTGAGATTGACGATAATCTTGAGAGCTGCTACAAAGGACTGTATGTGATCGGTGACGGAAGTGGTGTTACCCATTCCCTGTCCCACGCATCTGCAAGTGGCATCTACGTAGCAAGACATATCGCAGAACAGAACTAAATATAACTTAAGACGGAAAGAAAAGCCCATGAACTGTAAGACAACAGTTTGTGGGTTTTTTGCATTGTACATCGAGGAGGTGCAGGTGGCTTTCTCAGAAAAAAGCTGTTATAATAAATGCAGAATAATCATAGGGAGGCTTTTTGTACTATGCATACAATTGAAAACGAAGAACTCCGTGTAATGATCAGTGACCACGGGGCAGAACTGTTAGGAATCTTTGATAAAAAAAACAATCGTGAGATTCTCTGGAATGCAGATCCGAAATACTGGAAACGCCACGCGCCGGTACTTTTTCCGAATGTAGGACGTTTTTATAAGGACACCTGCCTGATCGGAGGAGAGACTTATACATCCGGACAGCACGGATTTGCCCGTGATATGGAATTTGTCTGTGTTGAAGAAACAGAAACATCTGTGACACACTTACTGGAAGCAACAGATGCAACGAAGAAAGCATGGCCGTATGAATTTCAGCTTTACATTACCCATACGTTAAACGGACGCGATCTGACGGTGGCATGGAAAGTTGTAAATAAAGATCAGGAGATCATGTATTTTACAATCGGTGCACATCCGGCATTTAATGTTCCGGTTCTTCCTGACACGGTGCAGAGCCAGTATCATCTGACATTCAGTGGACAGAAAGAACTTACCTATTGCCTGCTGCACCCGGAATATGCGACGGCAATGCCGGATCAGCCGCATACACTTTCTTTGGAAAACGGCACCTGTCTGATCGATGAGCATATGTTTGATGAAGGTGCACTGATCTTTGATGACGGACAGATTACAAAAGCCGGAATCGCTTTACCGGACGGTACTCCTTATGTGGAAATTTCCTGTGAAGGTTTTCCGAACTTTGGTATCTGGTCTGCAATCGGAGCACCATTTGTATGCCTTGAACCATGGATGGGACGCTGTGACAATACCGGCTATAATGAAGAATTGTCAAAGAAACCGAATATTAATACGCTGAAACCGACAGAAATATTTGACAAATCTTATGTGATTTCCGTGAAATAGACGAAAGATATTTTAAGCATAAAAGAAAAGCTGGAGTGCTATCAAAATCAGAGTTGATAGCATCCAGCTTTTTTGTACTGCAAAGCAGATATGTAATTATTTTTTCTCGTCGATTTTCAGACGACCTTTTAATGCGACACAGCATGCAAGGTCTCCGATAACGTTGACACAGGTTGCACCCATATCACAGAGCGTATTGATACTGATGTAAACGCCCATAACACCGGCAGGAAGTCCAGCCATAGTTGCGAGTGCTGCGAAAGATGCGATTGCACCTCCAGGTACACCTGGCGTTCCGACAGAGAGGAGTACGTTTGCAAGAAGTACGATTACCATCATGGAGACGCTGACGTTGATTCCGCATGCGTTGGCAAAGAACATGATCATAAAGGACATCAGGATGGATACGGCATCCATGTTTACGGTAGCACCAAGTGGAATAGCGATACTGGTGATTTTGTTGGAAACGCCCATACCTTCTTCCATACACTGTTTACTGATCGGAATCGTAGCAGAACTGGAACATGTTCCGAAAGCATTCAGGGCAGCCGGCATAATGGTTTTGAAAAACTTGACAGGGCTTTCTTTACCGATTACTTTTACAGCAAGTCCGTACACTACAAATGCAAAGATGAAGAATGCAAGATAGAGGATGATCAGCTGAGTTGCCAGTGAGATGATCGTCTCGGTACCGTTTGCTTCGACAACAGGAACGATCGTACAGAAAACACCGATTGGTGTAAAGTACATGATCGTGCTGATGATTTTTAAGCATACTTCGTTGAGTGAATCAATTACATTCAGAAGTGCTTTTCCCTTGTCACCGACAGAAATCAGAGTGAATCCGATGATTACTGCAAAAACAAGAACCTGAAGCATATTTCCCTGTGCAAAAGCACTTACTGGATTGGATGGGATCAGATTTTTGACTGTTTCCAGAATATTGCTCATATCAGTAGCGGCAATATCGGAAGTAGCCATCTCGAAGGAAACACCCTCACCGAGATGAATCAGTCGCGGAATGATCAGTCCGGCAAGACTTGCAAGTGCTGTTGTGCAAAGGAAAAATACCATAGCGGCACCGGTGATCTTTCCGGTTGTGCGGATATTTCCGATGCTGCAGATTCCCATAACAACGGAACAAAATACAAGTGGAAAAATCATCATGTTCAGGGCATTCATGTAAATGCCACCAAGAAGACTGGTTACGGTCAGAACCGGGGTAAAGCGGTCTGCCAGAAATAGTCCGGTCAGGATACCAAGAAGCAGGCCGATGAAAATCGCACCGGTGATGTGCTTCTGATACCATGCATAGAATTTCTTCATTTTATCTCCTCCTCAAAAAGTGGTATGCTTCGGCAATAATCCCCAAATACATACAAACATAACAAAAATTATAGCATGCGTGTATATTTAGTGTCAAGAAAACCAACAGTATTCTATTATAGAAGAAATACCTGTCAACATAAAATATCTGGGGGAGTTTTATGCTATCGTTTGAGTAGATTTTGTTTTATTTTCTGATAAAATATGGTATAGTAACAAAGATGAATTGCATCAGAAAGATGCAGAATACTTGAGAGAAGAATATTGGGGGAATAGACGGTGGAACAGACCGTATTACATAAAAAAGAACTGGAATATTTTTTTGTAGAGGAATCCTATGGAGGTAATCAGGATCTTTTTCCGGATGTGACTATGCGTGATGGAGGATGCGGTGCGATTGCAGCTTGTGAGAGTTGTATTTATTTTGCAAGAACAAATGATATGAGAAATCTTTATCCACATCCGATTCAGGAGATAAGCTGGAATGAGTATCATGATTTTGCTTACATTATGAAACATTATCTCTGTCCGAGACCAAATGGAATTGATACGCTGGAACTCTTTATGGAAGGCTTTGGGGAATACCTGAAAGATGTGAAGGACACACGGCTTCAGATGGAAGGATTTCACGGGACACATACATATGAGGAAGCTGTGCAGGCAGTAAAAACACAGATTGATGCAGCCTGTCCGATCCCATATCTGATGTTGAAGCATAAGAATGAAAAAGGAGCACTGGAGGATTATATCTGGCACTGGTTTATTCTGGCAGGATATGAGATAACAGAGGATGACCTTCTGGTAAAGGCAGTTTCCTATGGAGAGTACAAATGGTTCTCTTTAAGTGAGATGTGGGATACCGGATATGACAAAAAAGGCGGAATGATCTTGTATCATATATAGAACAGTCGGGAGGATGTGTGTAGCATGCTCCCTTGCTTTTAGGAGGTACAGAGTTGGAAACCAGAGAAATACTGACAAGATTTAAGAATGGGGAGCTTTCTATCGAGGAAGCAGAACATTATTTTCGTAAAGAACCGTTTGAAGTGATGGATGATTATGCAAAGCTGGATTCACACAGAGAAATCAGAAATGGATTTCCGGAAGTGATCTTCTGCAGTGGAAAAGCTGATCAGCATTTTGTCCATATCTTTAAGAAGTTGTATGAGGATAATGGTGAAGTGTTTGGAACGAGAGCATCGAGACATCAGTATGAACTTGTGAAAGACCTTTTGCCGGATGTGGAATATGATGAACTGTCTCACATTATCAAGATAGAGAAGAAAGAAAAGGAGCATATCGGTAAGATTGCGGTATGTACGGCAGGAACTGCCGATATTGCAGTGGCAGAGGAAGCGGCTCAGACGGCAGAATATTTCGGCTCACATGTAGACAGAGTCTTTGATGTCGGAGTCAGTGGCATACACAGACTGTTTTCCAGACTGGAAGTGATCCAGGATGCCAATTGCGTGATCGCAGTTGCCGGTATGGAGGGGGCGCTTGCAAGCGTACTTGGCGGACTTGTAGATAAGCCGGTGATCGCGGTACCGACGTCGGTCGGATATGGAGCATGTATGAACGGACTGTCGGCACTTCTGACGATGATCAATTCCTGCGCAAACGGAATTGCGGTGGTAAATATTGATAACGGATATGGTGCCGGATATATTGCGACGCAGATTAACCGTCTGGCAGCAAGAGAATATAACATAAAATAAAACGGAATGGGAAGTAAATGGGAAAAACATTATATTTAGAATGCTATTCAGGAATCAGTGGAGATATGACAGTGGCAGCGCTCCTTGATCTGGGGGCAGACAGAAAAGTACTGGAAGAAACTCTTCAAAGTCTTCCGGTTAATGGATTTCGGACAGAAATTTCAAGAGTAAAAAAATCAGGGCTGGATGCATGTGATTTTAATGTGATTCTGGAACATGATAATCATGACCATGATATGGAATATCTACATGGACATGACCATGATATGGAACATGACCATGATCACGAACATGCGCATGACACAGAACATCACCATGATCACGAACACACACATGCAGCAGAACATCACCATCATGATCATGAACATGTACATGAGATGGGACATCATCACGATCATGAGCATACACATGAAAAAGAACATCACCATCTGCATGAGCATCGTGGAATGCAGGAGATCACAGAAATTATTCAGGGATCAGAAATGACAGACAGAGCTAAAAAGATGGCGCTGCATGTGTTTGATATTCTTGCACATGCGGAATCAAAGGCTCATGGTGTAAATATAGAGGAAGTTCATTTTCATGAAGTAGGTGCCATTGATTCTATCGTGGATATCGCTGCGATTGCAGTCTGTATGGACAATCTGGATATTACTGATGTGATCGTACCGGTTTTATATGAGGGAACCGGATTTATCCGCTGTCAGCATGGACAGATTCCGGTGCCTGTACCGGCAGTTGCACACATTGCAGAGGATCATCACCTGAAACTGAAAATCACTGATATACAGGGCGAGCTGGTGACACCGACAGGTGCAGCTGTAGTGGCAGCTTTCTGCACATCTGAAAAACTGCCGGAAGATTTTTCGATATTAAAGAGTGGACTTGGTGCGGGAAAAAGAGAATATCGCTGTCCTGGAATTCTTCGTGCAATGCTGATTCAGACAGAACCGGCAGATGCAAAACTGACAGATACTGTCTGGAAACTGGAGACAGACATTGATGACTGCAGTGGTGAAGTTATGGGACATGTACTAAAACTTCTCATGGCAAACGGGGCAAGAGAAGCACACTATATGCCGATCTATACAAAGAAAAACAGACCTGCATATACTCTGACAGTGATCTGTAAAGAGAAGGACAGAGAAAGTCTGGAAAACCTGATCTTTGCAGAGACGACAACAATTGGCATCCGCAGAGGGAAAATGCAGCGTACGATCCTGAAAAGAGAGCTTTGCACATTTGAAACATTACTTGGCAGGGCAACGGTCAAGATCTGTACCCTGCCGGACGGACAGATAAGATGTTATCCTGAATACGACAGCGTGGCAGAACTGGCAGAGCGAAACCAGATCAGTTTCCACGAAGCATATGACAAGATCAGGGGCTATTGGACAACAGAGAGGTGAGACAGAACGATGAAAACAGGACTTGTTTTGGAAGGCGGCGCAATGCGCGGAATTTACACAGCCGGTGTACTGGATGTGTTTTTGGAACAGGGAATACATTTCGATGGAGTGATCGGTGTTTCTGCAGGAGCACTCCATGGTTGCTCCTTTGTATCCGGGCAAAAAGGAAGAAGCCTTCGTTATTTCCAAAAATATCGGAATGATAAACATTTTATGAGCTGGTGGAGCTTTTTGCATACGGGTGAAGTAGTAGGAAAGCAGTTTTGTTACCATGATATTCCGGAACGGCTGGATCCGTTTGATTATGAGGCTTTTGCAAAATCTGATACAGCTTTTTATGTGACCTGTACGAATGTTGAGACGGGCAGGGCAGAATATATAAAAATTACTGACATGCTGAGCCAGATCGATGCCATGCGTGCGTCGGCTTCAATGCCATATGTTTCAAGAATTGTTGATTATAAGGGAATGAAGCTCCTTGACGGCGGCTGCGCAGACAGTATTCCGGTCGAGGCATTCAAAAAGATGGGATATGACCGGCTTGTGGTCGTTCTTACAAGAGAGGCAGGATTTGTCAAAAAGCCTGAGAATGTAAAAATGGCAGAGCTCCGTTATCATAAATATCCGGAGTTTGTGCATACACTGCAGAACAGGCATGTGGTATACAATCACAGTCTGGAAGTGCTGAAAAAAATGGAAAAAGCAGGCGAAACATTTGTGATTCAGCCGGATAAGAAGCTGGACATCAGCCGTATGGAAAGTAATGTGGAAGTGATCCGACAGACATACGATCTTGGCGGCAAAGATGCACGTATCCGCATGAAAGCACTGAAAGCCTGGATGGAACAGTAACTGGAACAGAATAAAGGTTGAGTTGAGATATAAATTTCAGTTGCATGCTGTAGTATTCTTCTGGTATAATCAGTTACATAAATAAAAACGGCGTAAAAAGTACAAGGGTGTACAGCGCGCAGATTGCGTGAAGTACGTCCTTGTGCTTTTTTCGTTGCCATGCATCCGAAGGAAGCTGCCAGTGGCAGGTTCTGTTGGTTGAAAAAAGCGAGGGAGGAAATAATATGGATGTAATAACAAACCTGATCAATCAGATTGATGCCTGGGTGTGGGGCTGGTGGATGATTCTTCTGCTTCTTGGTACACACATTTTTATGACGATCCGAACCGGAGTGATCCAGCGAAAAATTGGTACGGCAATTAAGCTGTCAGTTACGAAAGATCCTGATGGAGAGGGGGAAGTAAGTCAGTTTGGTGCTCTGACGACAGCACTTGCTTCCACAATCGGTACAGGAAACATTATCGGTGTGGGAACGGCAATTGCCCTCGGTGGTCCCGGAGCAGTGCTGTGGTGCTGGCTTACCGGTGTGTTCGGTATTGCGACAAAATACAGTGAATCACTGATCGCAGTTAAATATCGTGTCAAAACAAAAGACGGTCGTATGCAGGGCGGTGCAATGTATGCACTCGAGCGTGGACTTCATATGAAATGGCTCGGATTGATCTTTGCCATTTTTGGCGGTTTTGCATCTTTTGGAATCGGATGTGCGACGCAGGTAAATGCAATTGCAACGGTCTGTCAGGAAAATCTTCACATTCCTCCGGCAGCGGTAGGAATTGCAGTAGCTGTACTGACTGCGCTGGTTATTTTCGGAGGAATCAAAGCAATCGCAAATGTCTGTGAAAAACTGGTTCCGTTTATGGCTGCATTTTATGTGATTGGCTGTTTTATCATTCTGTGCATCAACTATGATTTTATCATACCGGCAGTAGTGACGATCTGTAAGATGGCTTTTACACCCGGCGCAGCAGCAGGTGGTCTGGTAGGACGCGGAATTATGATGGCAATGCAGTATGGAATTGCAAGAGGTCTTTTTTCAAACGAGTCCGGTATGGGCTCGGCACCGATCGCAGCGGCAGCAGCACAGACGAGAAATCCGGTCCGTCAGGCTCTGGTTTCCAGTACAGGTACATTCTGGGATACCGTTGTTGTATGTCTGATGACAGGACTGGTACTTGTCACCAGTATTATGAAAAATCCGGCAATCGATATGGGACAGATCACAAATGGTGGTGTCCTGACTACACTGGCATTTCAGCAGATTCCGGTTCTGGGTCCGGTCATTCTTGTGGTGGGAATTATTTCTTTTGCATACTCTACCGTGCTTGGATGGGCATATTACGGGGAACGTTGTGTGGAATATTTTGCCGGAAGAAAAGGCCTTGTGCCATATCGTGTCCTTTACATAGCGGTAGCTGTGATCGCACCGGTCATTTCACTGAATCTTGTCTGGACGATCGCGGATATTCTGAATGCGTTGATGGCACTTCCGAACCTTGTGGCGGTATTGCTTCTGTCGAATGTGATCGTGGCGGAGACGAAAAAATATATCAATAATCTGGATGCCAAAGACGATACCGAGATCGAAATCATTGACCGCTGAAAGATTAAGCGCTAATATAATAATGCAACAGCCAAAACAGTCTGTGTGAAGCAGGCTGTTTTTGTTGCAAAAATAACAGATAAGAAACAGGAGAAAAGAATGGCAGAAGAGCACAGAATGAAAGTGATTGCAAGAATCCACAATGATTTCCCGACAAAGTTTGGGATTCCTCATCAGAGTAACCGGCTGGATGCATTGAAGGCAACCATCGTATTTGAGCCGGAATACCGGGTGCCTGAAGCATTTCGCGGGCTGGAAGAATATGATTATATCTGGCTGATCTGGCAGTTTTCTGAGGCAGTGCGCGAGAACTGGTCGCCGACTGTACGACCGCCGAGACTTGGTGGGAATACACGCATGGGAGTGTTTGCCACGAGATCACCGTTTCGTCCGAACAGCCTCGGACTGTCTTCTGTACATCTTGAAAAAACAGAGCTGCATCCGGAACTGGGACCGGTTCTTCATATTTCAGGTGCGGATCTTATGAACGGTACACCGATCTACGATATCAAACCATATCTTCCTTATGCAGACAGCCATCCGGAAGTGAGAGGCGGTTTTACGGACAAAATCGAAGATTATCGGCTTGAAGTGGAATTCCCGGAAACACTGATAGAGAAAGTACCGGCAGAGCAGAGAGAAGCTTTGATGGAAGTACTTGCCAACGATCCGCGTCCCCGTTATCAGAACAAACCAGATAAGATTTACGGGCTGGCATATGGCAGTCATGATATCCATTTTACGGTGAAGGATAAGACCCTTAAGGTCTGTGATGTGACAGAATTAAAAGAATCCTTTGACAAACAAAACAATATATGATAATATTTTATATACAGTTAGCGCAAGCTAACAGATGAAGACATTAAGCGGAACTATGCGTCCGCTTTACTTTTAAAATACGAGTTAGTCAAAGATAACAAAAGGAGAGTGAATCTATGAGTATCGTAATCGTAGGCGGAAATGAACGTATGGTATGTCAGTATGAGGATATCTGCAAAGGATATGGATGTAAGGCAAAAGTATTTGCAAAAGAAAAAGGAGCCATGAAGAAAAAAATCGGTGCACCGGATCTTCTGATTTTGTTTACAAGTACGGTTTCTCATAAAATGGTGAACTGTGCAGTGGAGGAAGCAAAGAAAAAATCCATACCGGTATGCAGATGTCACACAAGCAGCGCATCGGCTCTTGAGAACATTCTCCGCGAATATTGTGCATAAAAAGCGAATTTTTATGTAATATTATAAAGAAACACTTGCAAAACCCCGAGGTTTTCAATAAAATAAGAGACAGATTTTCTGACTGAAAAGAGAAAACAGAAGGGTGATAAGTATTATTATGAAAAAAGTGGTAAAATTCGGAGGAAGCTCTCTGGCCAATGCAGAACAGTTTCAGAAGGTCGGAGATATCATCAGAAGCGATGAGAGCAGACGTTATGTGGTACCGTCCGCACCGGGAAAGAGATTTTCCGCAGACACAAAAGTAACTGATCTTCTGTATACATGCTATGGCCAAGCAGAAGCAGGAGAGGATTTCACAGATGTCCTTACGGAAATTAAGGGACGTTTTTATGAGATCATCAAAGGCTTGAATCTTGACCTGTCTCTTGAGGAGGAGTTCAGACAGATTGAAGCAGATTTTAAGGCACATGCAGGCAATGAATATGCAGCATCCCGTGGGGAATTCCTGAACGGTAAAGTAATGGCTGCATATCTCGGATATGAATTTATTGATTCTGCAACCGTGATCCGTTTTGATAAAAATGGTAATTTCGATGCAGACAAAACAGATAAACTTTTAAGCAAGCGTCTCCAGAAATGCGAGAGAGCAGTTATTCCGGGATTCTATGGTGGTATGGAAGACGGAACTGTAAAAACATTCTCCCGTGGCGGATCGGATGTTACCGGTTCTCTGGTAGCAAAAGCTATCCATGCAGACATTTATGAGAACTGGACTGATGTTTCCGGATTCCTTGTCACAGATCCGAGAATCGTCGATAATCCGGCAGTGATCGAAACAATTACATACAGAGAACTTCGTGAGCTTTCTTATATGGGTGCGACTGTTCTTCATGAAGATGCGATCTTCCCGGTTCGTAAGGAAGGTATTCCAATCAACATTCGTAATACAAACCGTCCGGAAGATAAGGGAACCTTTATCGTAGAAAGCACCTGCCGCAAACCGAAATATGTGATTACAGGTATTGCAGGTAAGAAGGGCTTCTGTTCCATTAATATTGAAAAATCCATGATGAACAGTGAAATCGGTTTCGGAAGAAAGGTTCTTCAGGTATTTGAAGATCAGGGGATCAGCTTTGAACATGTTCCTTCTGGAATCGACACAATGACTGTTTACGTTCATCAGGATGAATTCGAGGAAAAAGAGCAGCAGGTAATTGCTGGCATTCACAGAGCCGTTCAGCCTGATTTTGTAGAGATGGAATCTGATCTGGCGCTGATCGCAGTTGTTGGACGTGGCATGAAGTCCCAGAGAGGAACTGCAGGCCGTGTATTTTCTGCACTGGCACATGCACATGTCAATGTAAAAATGATCGATCAGGGATCCAGTGAGCTGAATATCATCATTGGTGTGGAAAACAGAGATTTCGAAACTGCTGTAAAAGCAATTTACGATATTTTTGTCCTGACACAGATGTAAGCAGGTAATATTTTTCAGATCTGATTCAGGAGGATAAAGCACATGGTTGAAAGACATATCAGATTAAATGAAACAGAAGACGTAAAAGAATTTGTGAATGAAGCCGCCAAATGTGATTTTGATATTGACATATCTTATAACAGAATTATCATTGATGCAAAATCCATTTTAGGTATTCTGAGCATGGATCTTACACGGGAACTGACAGTAAGATGCTACGGAGAGAGCAAGAGATTCAATGAAGTAATTGCAAAATTTGCCGTAGCATAGGTGAAAATGCGTGGGCGCATATTCCGGAAACGGGTATGCGCCTTTTTGCATTGCAGATAGGGGAGGCAGAAACAGCATGGAAAAACCGATCGTCCGTATTTCGGTTCGAAATCTTGTGGAATTTATATTGCGAAATGGTGATCTGGTGAGTGGGAGCAGCATTTCGGATAAAGAAGCCATGCTGAAAGGAAGCAGGCTTCACCGTAAGATACAGAAGCAGATGGGAAGTCACTACCAGCCAGAAGTTTCTCTAAAAAAAGATATAGAGTACGATGATCTGATCCTTCGCGTAGAAGGCAGAGCAGACGGTATTTTTTCGCAGGATGACAGATTCTGTATTGATGAGATCAAAGGTGTCTATAAAAATCTTGAACTGATGGAAGAACCGGTACTGGTGCATCGTGCGCAGGCACTTTGTTATGCATGGATCTACCTGGATGAGCATGAACTGGAGAAAATAGACATACAGATGACTTATGCACATCTTGACACCGAAGTGATCAAACGGTTTCGGGAAACACTTACCAGGGCGGAACTGAAACAATGGTATGAAGAACTTACCGATAGTTATCATAAGTGGCTGGCATATCAGATTGAATGGCGCAAAAAACGAAATGAATCAATGGAAAATCTGGAATTTCCATTTGAATACCGTAAGGGACAGCGGGAGATGGTATCTGGAATTTATCATGCTATTTCAAAGAAGGAACAGATTTTTATCCAGGCTCCGACCGGTGTCGGAAAGACTATGTCCGCCGTCTTTCCGGCAGTGCGGGCAATCGGTCAGGGAATGGCTGAGACAGTCTTTTATCTGACGGCAAGGACGATCACAAGGACAGTAGCACAGGATGCTTTTGAAAAATTACGGGACAGAGGACTCTTGTTTAAAGTTGTTACGATCACGGCAAAAGAAAAACTCTGCTTCTGCGACAAGCCGGAATGTGATCCGGAAAAATGTCCTTATGCGAAAGGACATTATGACCGGATCAACGATGCAGTCTATGAACTCTGGACAACGGAACAGTCATTTGACAGGGAAACACTTCTTCGTCATGCGCAGAAGTGGCAGGTCTGTCCTTTTGAGTTGAGCCTTGATCTGGCTGTCTGGATGGATGGTGTGATTTGCGACTATAATTATGTGTTTGATCCGAATGTCTATCTGAAACGTTTCTTCGGGGAAAATGTATCTGGAAATTATCTTTTCTTGATTGATGAGGCACATAATCTGGTGGATCGGGGAAGAGAGATGTACAGTGCGTCTATCTCTCTGGATGATGTGATCGAGACCAGAAAATTTGTGAAGCCCTACAGTCAGAAATTATGGAAAAAACTCGGCAAAGTCAAAAAACAGCTGGAGAAGTTACGAGAAAACTGTGGTGAATGGAAAGTAGAAGAAAATGCCGGAGTACTGCCGATCAGTCTCCTAAGTGTGCAGGGAGAACTGGATCAGCTTCTTGAAGAACCACCAGCGCAGGAAGTGGTGGACGGAATCCTTGATTTCTATTTTGCGGTAAGAAACTTTTTAAATATTTCGGAGCTGGTGGATGACAATTATGTGGTCTATACGGCATTTGATGAAAACGGAAGATTTTATATGAAACTGTTTTGCGTCAATCCGGCGGAAAATCTGCAGAAATGTCTGGATAAAGGTAATAGTACGGTGTTTTTTTCGGCAACACTGCTTCCGTTACAGTATTATCGGAAGATGCTGAGTACAAGAAGTGAAAACTTCGGTATGTATGTGGAATCACCGTTTGAACAGAAAAAGAGGTGCCTTATGATTTGCCGGGATGTCAGCAGTAAGTATACCCGAAGAGGCTATGAGGAATACAGAAAGATTGCAGAATATATTGCGAGGATGAGTTGGCAGAAGAAGGGAAATTACATGGTATTTTTCCCGTCTTACCGTCTGATGGAAGATGTTTATCAGGTTTATCAGGATGAATTTTCTGTTTCCTGGGTGCGATGCATCAGCCAGCATGCTTCAATGACGGAGCTGGAGCGTGAGGAGTTCCTGGAGGAGTTTACAGAGGAAACTGAAGAAACATTGGTAGGATTCTGTGTTATGGGCGGTATTTTTTCGGAAGGAATTGATCTGATCGGTGATCGGCTGATTGGAGCCGCGGTTGTGGGAACCGGACTTCCACAGGTAAATTGTGAACGGGAGATTTTGAAAGGGTATTACGACGAAAAAGGCGAGCAGGGATTTGATTATGCCTATCGCTATCCCGGGATGAATAAAGTCCTGCAGGCGGCAGGACGTGTGATACGTACAAAAGAGGATACGGGAGCAATTCTTCTTATGGATGAACGATTCCTGAACCGGGATTATCGGAATCTTTTCCCCCGTGAATGGAATGATGCCTGCACATGTACACTTGGGAATGTGGAAAAACATCTGCAGGCGTTCTGGGATGTTTCAGAAGAAAATGACATAATAGGTTAGCTTGACATAAAGAAAATATCAGGTATACTATGGACAATTACTATTTAAACGATAGACAAGGAGAACCAGATGAAAACCGGAAACCGTTTGAAAAACTGGAAAATTTTGGCGGCAGGGCTTGTGTTTATGACCACAGCATCTGCAGTGACTGCACCGGTGGCGGCAAGCAGTCTTCTGTCTGTAACAGGGGAATCCCAGATACGTCCGATTGAAGACGGGGCAGGGAAATATATTTTAAAAAGTGATGGATTTTACTGCCTGAAAGAAGATGGGAGTAAGGATATCTCTCCGGCTGTTCATTATTTTGATCATGTGAATATTGATGGAACGATGCTGGACGGATTTTATTACCATGATGAGACTGGATGTTTTCAGGCAGGAAGTTCCCACATGGTAAAAATCACGAAGCTTTCCTGTGCAAAAAGTACCGATGAAGATGCAGAGACGGTGGATTTTGACGGCTATTATATGGTCAATAACCTTGGAAAACTGACAGCAGCTCCACAGGTTCGGTATATCAGCAATTACGTGATCGATAATACAACATATGACGGATATTATTATTTTGATGAGAATGGAAAGATGGTGACGGAAACAGGGACACATGATCTGGAAATGACAGCGAACGGACAGATGTTTTCCGGAACATATTATTTTGGAGGACCAAACGGTGCACTGCTTCAGGAAGCCGGAGTAACTGAAGATGGTTTTCCGGTGGATGCGACAGGTAAGGTGACCGCTCTTGATGATCTCGGGATGGACACGCTGGAACCGCAGCTTACATCCATGTTGAGCGGATATGATGGTACGTGGAGTGTTTATGTTAAGGATCTTGACGCGGATGAAGAAATTATACTGAATGATACACAGATTTATTCGGCAAGTCTCATCAAAGCTTTTGTGATGGCGAAAACATATGAGGATATGGATACTGTTCTGGAACACGAAGCAGCCCTGATGAAAACGGACAAAGACAGCGCAAAGGTGAAGGATAAGGTAGATACCCTTCTGTGGAACATGATCACGGTCAGTGACAATGAATCCTGTAATGAACTTGGAAGGCTTCAGTCTGAAAAACATGATTTTCTGGACGGAGCAGAGCTTGTAAACAAATATCTGGAAAAAGAAGGCTACACAGAAACTACCTATCAAAATACGCTACATCCTTCATCATCCCAGAAACTGAGTCTTGGCGGACATAATATGACGACTGTGAAGGACTGTGGCAAACTGCTCGAACGGATATACAAAGGGGAATGTGTCAGCAAAGAAGCTTCAGAAGAAATGCTGAATCTGCTTCTGAACCAGGAAAATACAACGAAGATCCCGGAGGGTGTTCCGGAAGATGTAAAGACTGCCAACAAAACCGGAGAAACGGATGAAGAGCAGCATGATATTGCAATTGTCTATGGACCGAAGACTACCTATATTTTGTGTGTGATGTCCGAGGACAGTGCAAATGCAATTGCAAATATCCGGTCAATCTCAAAAGTTGTTTATAATTATTTGAATCTGTAGGCAGTTATCGGGGCTGTCCGCGTTGATTTTTTATACAGAATCATGTATAATAACGGATTGTATAAAATAGGTTTTTTGTATGCTGCTCTGAGAAAATATGACAGCATCACACATTAAATGCAGGAGGAGAGAAATAAATGCGAGTCGATACGGATGACTTTGCCCGACCTCGTGGGTGCGGGAAGAATCACCTTGTAGAAGTAGAGGAAATTTTAATTGAACCGGGAGCGGTAAATGCGCTTGAGGAAGCTATGTCAGAGGGATTCCTGAAGGAATACATATCTCCGCTTCTGATCTGTGACACAAATACCTGTAAGGCAACAGAAGAAATCATGGAAGATATTTATGACCGATGTCAGGTTCTGGTGTTGGATGCAGATGATCTGAAAGCTGACCAGCATGCAGTAGAGATCGTTGAGAACTATATGGATGAGGATATTGATCTGATCCTTGCGGTAGGTTCTGGCACGATCCATGACATCAGCCGTTATGTGGCTTTTCAGTACAAAATTCCTTTTGTTTCTGTGCCTACAGCAGCAAGTGGTGACGGATTCGTATCTACGACGGCAGTTATGATTTTTAATGGAATAGAGGAAGAAGTGCCGGCAGCAGTGCCTGTAGCGTTGTATGCGGACACGGACATATTTGCAAACGCACCGGCAGGGCTTAATGCCGCCGGAGCAGCAGAACTTTCGGATGACAAAATATCCCTGTCCCTCATCGAAGAGGGTGATCCGGAAGCCTGTGAAAAACTGATGTATGCACTGATTAAATCCGGGTTTTCCGGTCAGGCAGAAGGAGAATAATATGAGAGTTGGAATGGGATATGATGTACACAAACTGACAGAAGGAAGGAAACTGATCCTTGGCGGAGTGGATATTCCGTGGGAGAAGGGACTTCTGGGACATTCGGATGCGGATGTACTGATTCATGCAGTGATGGATGCCCTGCTTGGTGCTGCGGCACTTGGCGATATCGGGAAACATTTCCCGGACACAGATCAGGCATACAAGGGAATCTCAAGTGTGAAGCTTCTGGTGCATGTGGCAGGTCTTTTGCGCGAACATGGCTATGAAGTCGGAAATATCGATGCAACGATCATTGCCCAGAAACCAAAGATGGCACCGCATATCCCGCAGATGCGTAAAAATATGGCGGAGGCACTTGGCATTACGGAATCAAAGATCAATGTAAAAGCAACGACAGAAGAGGGACTTGGGTTTACCGGAAGCGGAGAGGGCATTTCTTCTCAGGCTATCTGCCTGCTTACAGAAATAAAGAACTGATTCAGCTTAAAATAATATCGGAGGAAAGAGATATGAAGCTTTTTAATACAATGTCACGCAGAAAAGAAGAATTCGTACCGCTGGAAGAAGGAAAGGTGCGGATGTATGTATGCGGACCGACAGTATACAACCTGATCCACATCGGAAATGCGAGACCGATGATCATTTTTGATACCGTACGCCGCTATCTGGAATACAAAGGTTACGAAGTAAATTATGTATCCAATTTCACAGACGTTGATGACAAGATCATCAAAAAGGCAATCGAAGAAGGTGTAAGCTCTGAAGAAATCTCACAGCGTTACATCGCAGAATGCAAGAAGGATATGGCCGGCATGAATGTAAAACCGGCAACCACACATCCGCTGGCAACACAGGAAATCGACGGAATGATCGATATGATCCAGACACTGATCGACAAAGGATATGCTTATCCGGTTGCTGATGGTACCGTATATTTCCGTGTAAAGAAATTCAAAGAATACGGCAAACTTTCTCATAAAAATCTGGATGATCTGCAGTCCGGTTTCCGTTCTCTGCAGGTATCCGGCGAAGACCAGAAAGAAGATCCGCTGGATTTCGTACTCTGGAAACCGAAAAAAGAAGGAGAACCATTCTGGAAATCTCCATGGTGCGACGGAAGACCGGGATGGCACATCGAGTGCTCCGTTATGTCAAAGAAATACCTCGGAGAAGAAATCGATATCCATGCAGGTGGCGAAGATCTTGTTTTTCCACATCATGAAAATGAAATCGCACAGAGCGAATGCTGCAATGGAGTTCCTTTTGCAAAATACTGGATGCACAATGCATTCCTGAACATTGACAACCGTAAGATGTCCAAATCTCTTGGAAACTTCCGTACTGTCCGCCAGATCGGTGAACAGTATGATCTGCAGGTGCTTCGTTTCTTTATGTTGAATGCACACTACAGAAGCCCACTCAATTTCAGCGCAGATCTGATGGAATCTTCCAAGAACGCGCTGGAGCGAATCACGGATGCGGCAGCAAGACTCCGTGACCGTCAGACAGCAGCTTCTGTACAGGAAGCATCTGAGGATGAAAAGCAGATGATGCAGGAAGAAGCTGGATTTATAACAAAGTTTGAAGAGGCAATGGATGATGATTTCAACACAGCAGATGCACTTGCAGCAGTATTTGAACTTGTCAAATTTGCGAATACAAATGTTCAGGAAGGAAGTTCTGCAGAGTTTGCTGCATATACACTTGAAGTGATGACAAAACTTTGTGATGTTCTCGGTCTGATCCTTGACAAAAAAGACGACATCCTTGATGAAGAAATCGAGAATCTGATCGCCGAACGTCAGGCGGCCAGAAAGGCAAAAGATTTCGCGAGAGCAGATGAGATCAGAGGATTACTTCTTGATAAAGGAATCGAACTGAAAGATACTCGTGAGGGTGTAAAATGGAAACGAATCTGATGCAGCTGAAAGAGTTGTTTCATCTGGAAGATCAGGATCTGCGGAACTATTCTCCGCTGACTCTGGCGTATATAGGGGATGGAGTTTATGAACTGGTCATCCGGACAATTCTTGTTAAGAAAGGCAACTGCCCGGTAAATCGTCTCCATAAGAAAGCAAGCAGTCTGGTAAAAGCCGGGGCGCAGTCTGCAATCATGGAAGTGATCGAGGAGAAACTGACACCGGAAGAATTGAGTGTTTACCGGAGAGGACGGAATGCACATTCTCCGACGATGGCAAAACATGCAACAATGGCAGATTATCGTCGGGCGACCGGTTTTGAGGCGCTGATGGGCTATTTATATTTAAAAGAGGATTACACACGGATGCTCACTTTGATCCGTATGGGAATCGGAGAGGACATTTTATGAGTGAACAGATAGAAGGACGCAATGCGGTATTGGAAGCTTTCCGTTCCGGAAAATGCGTGGACAAGCTTTTTATCCTTGACGGATGTCAGGACGGACCGGTGCGTACGATTGCAAGAGAAGCACGCAAGACCGATACAATCATCAACTACGTGTCAAAAGAACGCCTGGATCAGCTCAGTGAGACAAGAGCACATCAGGGTGTGATCGCGCAGGTTGCAGCGTATGAGTACAGTACAGTGGATGAGATCCTTGCCCGAGCAGAAGAAAAAGGTGAAGCCCCATTTTTGATTCTTCTGGACAATGTAGAGGATCCGCACAATCTTGGTGCAATCATCCGTACTGCGAATCTTGCCGGTGCACATGGCGTTATCATTCCGAAGAGACGTGCAGTAGGTTTGACATCTACTGTAGCAAAAACTTCTGCAGGTGCAATCAATTATACACCGGTTGCGAAGGTAACAAATATTGTAAGAACGATTGAAGAACTGAAAGAAAAAGGCATCTGGTTTGTCTGTGCAGATATGGGTGGAGAAATCATGTATGATCTGGATCTGACAGGACCGATGGGTCTTGTGATCGGAAATGAGGGAGAAGGTGTCAGCCGTCTGGTACGCGAAGCATGTGATTTCACAGCATCCATACCGATGAAGGGAGACATTGATTCGCTGAATGCTTCTGTGGCAGCAGGAGTCCTTGCTTATGAAATTGTAAGACAGAGACTGGTAAAAAGCAGCAAATAAAAGGGGAAACAGAATGAGCCGTTACGATCAGTACAGCGACGAAGAACTGATTTTCAGACTGCGACAGGGAGAGATGGAAATATCTGATTATCTGATGGAAAAATACAAGGAGTTTGTTCGCAAAAAGGCAAGAGCCATGTTTTTAATCGGAGGAGAAACAGACGACTTGATTCAGGAGGGAATGATCGGACTTTTTAAGGCAATCCAGAATTACCAGCCGGATCGGGAGGCGTCTTTTCAGACATTTGCAGGTTTATGTATTGACCGGCAGCTTTACAGTGCGGTACAGAATTCAAACAGGCAGAAACATCTTCCGCTGAATACGTATATTTCGCTTAGCAATGAGGAAGAATCTGAGCATCTGGAAGGCTCGTGGGATTCCCGCACAGAAGACCCGGAATCTATTGTGATCGATCAGGAAAGTACGAGAAATCTGGAACTGAAGATCAGCAAGGCCTTAAGTCCGATGGAAAATAAAGTGCTGGATTATTATATGAAAGGATACGGCTACGTAAAGATTGCGGAGATCATGGGCAAAACACCGAAATCCATCGACAATGCGCTGCAGCGTATCCGAGGTAAGATTCGCAATTTTTCTCTTCCTTTTTTGATACAAAAGTAGTAAAATAACACTAACATTATTCAGAGTATCGGATAGATGGTTTCTGTATATGAAAGGAGATACGAAATTATGGCAAAGATTAATAAATATTGGGGATTTGTAGCAGTCGGAGCAGTTGCTGCCGCAGCAGCAGGAGCAATCGCGGCACTTGCATTCCGCAAAGACCCACTGGATGATTTCGAGGATTTGGATGAAGATTTCGAGGATGAGACCGAAGAAGAAACATCAAAGTCTGAAGAAAAGAAAGAAACATCAGAAGCTTTTGAAGCATGGGATGAGGCTGAAGATGCTGTAGAAAAGGCTGTAGAAGAAACTGCTGAAACAGCAGATGCCGAGCACGCAGTAGAAGAAGCAATCAAAGAAGAGAAAGAAGAACAGGAAGAAGAATAAAACTGAATCCGGTTCAGTTTAATAATAAGAACTATGAAGATAACAAGAGGCAGGTCGATTGACCTGCCTCTTGTTTGTTGCATCATTCATTTCCGAAAGAATTATTTCGGAAGACGGAAAGAACTCTTAAGGGATACAATACGGTTAAATACCGGTGCACCTTCTTTGGAATCATGGATATCTGCACAATAGAATCCGTTTCTTACGAATTGATAGCTGTCGTAGCCTTTGGCTTCCATAAGCGCCGGCTCTACGTAAGCGGTAACGGTTGTAAGGGAGTTCGGATTTACGTTCAGGGATCCATCTTCTTTATTGTATACGCCTTTTTCTTCATCTACGATGTTTTCATAAAGACGTACGGTTGCCTCTTTTGCGTTGGTAGCTTCTACCCAGTGAATTGTACCTTTTACTTTACGTCCGTCCGGAGCGTTACCGCCTTTGGTAGCCGGATCGTAAGTACAGTGTACAACACGTACAGTGCCGTCATCATCTGCTTCATAACCGGTACAGGTAACAAAGTATGCGTTCATCAGACGAACTTCTGTACCGAGGAACAGTCTCTTGTATTTACGCGGCGGGTCGATCATGAAATCGTCGCGTTCGATATAAAGTTCACCACTGAATGGAATCTTACGGGTTCCGAGAGCTTCGTTTTCCATGTTGTTCGGAGCATCCAGATATTCTACCTGTCCTTCTGGATAATTGTCGATCACAAGTTTGACCGGATCCATGACAGCCATCATACGAGGACGTTTTAATTTGAGGTCTTCACGAATGCAGTACTCAAGCATTGCGTAATCTACAGAGCTGTTTGCTTTGGAGACACCACAGAGATCTACAAACATTTTGATGGATTCCGGAGTGAAACCACGTCTGCGCAGTGCGGCGATGGAAACAAGACGAGGATCATCCCATCCGTCTACGATGCCGTCTTCGACCAGTTTCTTGATGTAACGTTTGCCCGTTACGACATTTGTAAGGTAAAGCTTTGCAAATTCAATCTGTTTCGGTGGCTGCGGATATTCAAGCTCACGTACTACCCAGTCATACAGTGGACGGTGATCTTCGAATTCAAGTGTACAGATAGAATGTGTTATACCCTCGATTGCATCTTCAATCGGATGCGCGAAGTCGTACATCGGATAAATGCACCATGTATCGCCGGTCCTGTGGTGAGTCATATGAGCCACACGATAGATGACCGGATCACGCATGTTCATATTCGGAGATGCCACGTCGATCTTTGCACGGAGAACTTTTTCTCCATCGGCATATTTGCCTTCTTTCATTTCCTCAAAAAGCTGAAGGTTTTCTTCTACGGAACGGTTACGGTACGGGCTTTCTTTACCAGGCTCTGTCAGAGTACCACGATACTGGCGGATCTCGTCAGCAGTCAGGTCACAGACATAAGCCTTGCCTTTTTTGATCAGCTTGATCGCTGCTTCATACATCTGACCGAAATAATCGGAAGCGAAGAAAAGTCTGTCCTCCCAGTCAGCACCGAGCCATTTGATATCTGCTTTGATAGATTCTACAAATTCACTTTTTTCTTTTGTAGGGTTGGTATCATCAAAACGCATATTAAACTTGCCGTTGTATTCTTTGGCAAGTCCGTAATTTAAAAGAATGGATTTGGCATGTCCGATATGGAGGTATCCATTAGGTTCCGGTGGAAAGCGGGTGTGGACAGTGTCGTAAACGCCATCAGCCAGATCCTTGTCAATGATGTTTTCAATAAAATTTTTAGAAACGGTTTCGTTATCCATCTCTTTCCCTCCTGAATGGTTCTTTAAAGGTTAATCATATCATAAAAATGTGGAATTTAAAAGATTTCCTGAGAAAAATATAGAAAAATATAGAAAAGAAAAAAAGTTAGAACAGATCATAAAATTATTGAGATCAGGTATATTGCTTTACGGAAACACATATGTTATAATGCCAATAGGCAAAAATGAATTATGTTCCAACTATGGACGACAAAACGAGAACCCCAGTGTTGCAGCACTGGGGTTCTCTATTCCTATTTTGGGTATGGAAGGCTTAAATCCATAGGCTAGTTACCGACTACCGCTTGTCTAACCATTTGTTGATGAGGTGGCAAACCACACCAGCCGTAACAGCGATTAAAAATGAAATTATGTATTCCAACTATGTTCACCCCCTTCCTTTACCTGTCTAGGGGTGGTAACGTTATTAGTATATCATAAGTTGGAATAAAATGGAACGTCTTGTGCTGATACGGGGATGAAATGTTACTTTTTATGAAGCAGAAAAGTTGACGAAAATCCTTTGCAGTATCAGGGATAAACGTCAACTTTTTGTTTGCAGAAAAATGCTAAAAAATGAAGGTACAATTTTAAAAATTAATTTCTTCAAATAATTGAATAACGCTTAAATGAATCTTTAAAACGATACTGCACATTGTCAGAATAAATATACATAACGAGTGCTGTTTTTTTGCTGATGTCGCACTGCTGCCACAAAAATGGAACTGGATGAAGCAAGTGGAGAATATAAAGTTGCAGGACAGAGAACCATGCAGGATTTTACTGACGGATTAAACCTGTCAATGCCGATGGTTCAGGCTATGTTCGGGAAGATACCTCTGATTCCGTCTTTAAAAAAATCATTAAGGAGCCGGAAGAGGTTGTTTTTACTGAAGATGAATTTCCGGTATATACTGAATATCTGGAAAGGTACTTAGATTAAAAAAAGCTTGGAATATTCTATTTATCATAAAAACAGAAAATCCATTGATCGGAAGAAAGAAATTTTGAGTAATATTCCAGATTTTCAGGCACAGAAAATGCCTAAAATAGGGTGAACACATGTTTTGATTACTATTTTGACTACTATTTGATACCGAAACATCCGAAAACCCTTTAAAATAGGCAAAAAAATAAAGCTGCTGACGGGAATCGAACCCGTGACCTCCGCCTTACCAAGGCGACGCTCTACCGACTGAGCCACAGCAGCATTTACATATTTGAGGGCAATTTACCGCTCACAGTTGATTATAATATCAGAAAAACAATATACTGTCAACAGGTAATTTTAAATTTTATTCCATATAATAGGGAATGTGATCAAAATATGAAAATTGTTTTTCGCGGTTGCACGATTTTGAGGGACAGGGTATACTGTTACCGAAGTAAAAAATGAAAAGGAAGATCTTTATGAGAAAAATCATACTTGCATCTGCATCACCGAGGCGACGTGAACTGCTTGCGGCGGCAGGTGTTATTTTTCAGATATGTGTATCGGAAGGCGAAGAAAAAATCACAGCAGAAAATCCGGATGAGATTGTCTGTGAATTATCTGCCCTGAAGGCGGCGGAGATTGCTTCGAAGTTTGAATTTGAAGATGGTACAGTGATCATTGGAGCAGATACCATTGTTTCTTATATGAATAAAATTCTGGGCAAACCGTCAGATGAGCAGGACGCATTTGAAACATTGAAGATGCTGCAGGGAAATACACATCAGGTATATACCGGTGTGACAGTTCTGGTCAAAAAGTACGGAGAATGGGAGAAACATTCTTTCGCAGAACGCACGGATGTTACTTTTTATCCGGTGACAGATGAAGAAATTCGTACATATATAAAGAGCGGGGAACCGATGGACAAAGCTGGAAGTTACGGGATTCAGGGAAGCTTCGGCATCTATGTAAAGGAAATTCAAGGCGACTACACCAATGTAGTCGGTCTTCCGGTCGGAAGACTTTTTTATGAAATGAAGAAACTGGGAATTGAGTTAAGAGGATAAACAGATGATAAAAGCATGTATTTTTGATCTCGATGGAACGCTTGCAAATACATTAGAATCCATGGCATATGTGGCAAATGAGATTCTGGAAAAAATGGAACTGACACCGCAGCCGGTGCAAAATTTTAAATATTACAGCGGTGAAGGTGCAGATATGCTGATCAGGCGATGCCTGAAAGATGCAGGTGATCCGGAACTGACACATTATGATAAGTGTCGAAGCCTCTACAGAGAGAAATTTGATGCAGATCCACTCTATAAAGTGGTTCCATATGATGGAATTATGGAAACACTGAAAAAATTGAAAAATCGTGGAATGAAGCTGGCAGTCTGCTCAAATAAACCACATGTGGCAGCAGTAAAAGTAATTTCACAGATGTTTGACGGATATTTTGATCTTGTGATTGGACAGAGCGATGCGATACGCAGAAAACCTGCACCGGACGGTCTATTAAAGGCAGCACAGGAATTTGGAGTAATACCATCGGAATGCATGTATGTGGGAGATACCAAAACAGACATGGAGACCGGAAATGCGGCAAAGATGCATACAGTAGGTGTACTCTGGGGATTCCGTGACCGTCAGGAGCTTGAGAATAATGGAGCAGAAGTAATTGCGGAAAAACCACAGGATTTACTGAAGATATGTGAGGAATGGAAAAATGATTAAGTTAGTTGCGAGTGACCTGGATGGAACGTTATTAATGAAAGGTGCACAGAGCCTTCCGGAGGATATTTTTCCACTGATCAGACAGTTAAAAGAGTTAGGGATACTTTTTGTAGCTGCAAGTGGACGCCAATATGCCAACATGAAAAAAATGTTTGCTCCGGTAGCAGATGATATGGCTTTTATCTGTGAAAATGGTGGGCTGGCAGTTTATCATGAAAATGTAATGTATCAGAATTATTTTGATCAGAATCTGGTCAGAGAAATTGCAGAGTGTATTTATAACAGGAAAGGATCAGAATTTACCTGTTCAACCAAAGATTTCTACTATATAAAACCAAAGACAGAACATTTTCGTGACCTTATGCTTCATGTGGTTGGAAATGTCTGCATGGAAATTCAGAGCTTTGATGAAATAAAAGAACCATGCATGAAACTGGCAGTATATGAGCAGGGCGGACTGCAGGAGGACACTATTTACTACTGGAGAGAGCATTTTGGTGATAAATGTACAGTTGTAACTTCTGGGACAGCATGGGTGGATTTTATTCCTTTTACTACAAATAAGGCGAGAGGACTGGACGAATATCAGAAAATTCTGAATGTTAAACCAGAAGAATGTATTACATTCGGAGATGAGTATAATGACATTGATATGCTGAAATCAGTTCCATATGGTTTTGCGATGGCACATGCGAAACCGGGAGTAAAAGAAGCGGCAGCATATGAAACAGATAGAGTACAGACGATATTAAAAAAGCTGATCAAAGCAAAAGGAAATATAGAGGAGGTGTTGGAATCGTGTATTCAAAAGAAGCAGTAGAGGTTTTCTTAAAAGATCAGAGCAGACTTTATGATGAACCGGTCGCAGAGACATCGGAGGAAGCTCTGGAATTTCTGGAAGACTGTATGGCGGTAGAAGTGGAAAATATCAAAGAAGTCAGAGCGTATCTGGATGAGGCAGGTGCTGATGTCAGTGGAATGACTGATGAGGATCTGGAAGAAGCGTGTGAGGTATTTACATTGCCATCCGGTGGATATCTGATTGTAGAAGCCTGAGATTTGAAAATCTGAAAACAAAAGAAATATTGTGGAAATATCCCTGTCCGGTAATGAATGGATGGGGATATTTTATGTCCGTAAAATAAAAAAACGGTCATCCGGGAAATATTAACAGAGTGTAAAACATAAATTACATCCGTAAAAAATGCTGTGGTATAATTCTTTACAGAAGAAGGGCAGAATGCCCCACATAAAGATAAAATAATATAAGACGTAATTTCAGATCGCTTATAAAAAGAGACTAAAAGGAGGGTGTGTTATGCGGAAAGAGAGAGTTCTTGCAGTTATTATGTCAGTGCTTATGGCATTATCTATGCTTCCCATAACCGTATTTGCGGCAGAGACGACCGCTTTGAACGGAAAACTGAATATTCAGGGAATCGCAGCAGAAGGAAAGACTCTGAGTGCCGATTTTAAAGAAGTTAATACTGAGGGAATGACAGAGGATGATGTCACTTATCTCTGGTCCAGAAAGACGTTTGATGACGAGGCAGCGGAAAATGCAGGGGAAACTCCTGAATTGAAAGAGCTGGGCAAAGAGAAGACTTATACAGTAACACAGGAAGATATCGGTTCCAAGATCGTGCTGACAATTACCGGCAAAGAAGAAAACGGTTATAGCGGCACACTGACAGTAACTTCTGATGAAGTGGTTGATGCTGAGAGCGGAGCTGCACTTGAAGCTGCAGCAGAGGCACAGAAAGAGGATGCTTCCGAAGAAACAGGAGAAGATCAGACAACTGATGAGGAGAGTACCGACGATCAGCAGGACAATGCAGATAGTACCGAGGATATAGACGCTGCGGGCACAGAAACGGTAGATGAGATACCACCTGCGACTTCTGATGATCAGCAGACAGAGGGACAGGTGACAGAAGAACAGCCGGAGCAGACTGGTGAGATCCAGGAAGTACCGACAGAGGATACGTTGGTAAAGGATGACCAGATGGAAGACAATCAGCTGACGCAGGCGGATGATTCTGCTGAGGGAGAAGATAAGGCCGGTACTGAAACGGTAGATGGAATTCCGCCGGCAACTTCCGATGATACCTATCCGGCAGAGGATGGAAATAACGGAACGACAGAAGATCCATCGAACGAGAATCCATCAAATGAAGAGCCGTCAAACAAAGATTCATCAAACGAAGAGCCGTCAAATGAGAATCCGAGTCAGGTAACCGCAGATCAGATTACAATCGGAGAAAAAGACAGCCTTACACCAGATTTCTCTTTTGTACAGGGCTATACGACAGATGATGCTACAGCAGCGCAGAAGACAGTAACATTTACAAATAATAGTGATACAGCAGTGGCTCTTTCTGTTACTGTATCAGGTGATGAGAATCAGGCAGCAACGGCGGTTTGGGCTGAGCAGACAGACGCGCAGACGAACACAGTTACAGTGGATCCGGGTGCATCAGCAACACTTACGATTACACCGGTAACCGGACTTGGCGCAAATGCGAATCCATATCAGCAGACATTTACGGTCAATAATGTCAATGATCCGGAAGCGATGATGGAGATAGCTACAATCACCGCTACTGTGACGGTACAGGATATTTCACATGACCTTACCCCGAATCCGAATGAGACTCTGGACTTTGCGACTGCAAAGAATGGCTATTCTGCAGTTGACGCGAAGCCGATCACATATACAAATAACGGAAACGTAGCAGAGACAGTAATTATGCCGGTGAGTCAGAGTGGAAATTATGAGATTACCACAGAAGATTCTCTGACACTGGCGCCGAATGGGGAAGGCAGAATCACATTTTTCGTACGTCCTAAGGCAGGTCTGGCAGTCGGCAGCTATACAGAAACGATTAAAGTAGCAACAAAAAGCGGATTTGAAGCAACAACTCCGATTTCTGTAGCGTTTCAGGTGATTAAAGATACCGCGACCATTACGAAGATTCAGCAGCCAGCGGCTGTCAGTGGACTTCCGAACGGAACCAAGAAAAGTGCTTCTTCATTGAATCTTCCATCCGCAGTTGTGATTGAAACAACAGCAGGCAATATGAAAGCGGCTGTTTCCTGGAATGTGAAAGGGTCTTCCTACAGACAGTCAGCAACAGAGGAACAGAACTTCACCGTATCAGGAACGATTACTCTTCCGGACGGTGTAGACAATGACAATAATCTGAATCTGGCGACATCTATAGATGTCAATGTAAAGGCATATAGTCCGAAAATTGCATCTGCCGAAAATAATACAATCACCGGAATTGATTACAATGGTGTATATACGACGCAGTCAAAGATTTCCTTTACGGCAGTAGGTGCCGGAATGGATAATACATCTCCGCGTAATGGAGACACACGTTATGAACCGAAGTCATGGACTGTACTCAATAATACTCTGGGATGGGATGCGGCACCGTATACAGCATCTTTTGGTCTGGCAAAGAGTGGAGACTACACATTAAAAGTTAATTTTGAACAGCAGAAGTACGATGGTAATTCCTGGCAGCCGACTAATACAACAGATACACGTCAGGTATCATTTTCTGTTACGAAAGCTAATGTAACAGCTCCGGGCGCTGATCTGACACCGGCAATCAGCAAGACAGGCGCCGTGAAGACAGGAGATAGTACGCAGATTCTTCCGTTTATATGTATTCTGATTATTGCAGCCGGAGCAATAGGCGGAGTTGTGTTTTACAAAAAGAAAAATAAAAACAAATAAATAAAAAAGTTTTTTGTTAGCACTCATTTTAAATGAGTGCTAATTTTTTCTTGACTTTTGGAAAAAAGGGGATTAGTATATAAAAAGATGAAAAAACGAATTTAAGGAGTGTGGATAATATGGCTGAAAAGCATGGAAATTTATCAATCAACAGTGAAAATATTTTCCCGATCATTAAGAAATGGCTGTATTCTGACCATGACATTTTTGTTCGAGAACTTGTATCCAATGGATGTGATGCAATCACAAAATTAAAAAAACTGGAAGTAATGGGTGAATATACATTTGCAGATGATTACAAACCTGCAGTACAGGTTGTAGTTGATTCAGATGCTAAAACCCTGAAATTCATTGATAACGGTATTGGTATGACTGCCGATGAGGTAGAAGAATACATTACGCAGATTGCATTCTCCGGAGCAACTGAGTTTCTTGAGAAGTATAAAGATAAAACAACAGATGACCAGATGATCGGTCATTTTGGTCTCGGTTTCTATTCTGCATTTATGGTAGCTGATGAAGTTCACATTGATACGCTTTCTTTCAAAGAAGGTGCTGCACCAGTTCACTGGACCTGTGACGGCGGTACAGAATATGATATGAAAGATGGTGACCGTACAACAGTCGGAACTGAAATCACACTGTTTCTGAATGATGAAAGCCTGGAATTCTGTAATGAATACCGTATGCGTGAGGTTATCGAGAAATATTGTTCTTTCATGCCGGTAAATATTTATCTTTCCAAAGCAAATGCAGAACAGGAATACGAAACAATTGATGAAGCGGATCTGAAAGATGACGATGTTGTCGTTGAACATATTCATGAAGATGCAAAGACAGAAGAGAAAGAGAACGACAAAGGCGAAAAAGAAGTTGTCGAAGTTTCTCCTGCAAGAGACCGCGTAAAGATCAACAAACGTCCTGTTTCCTTAAGTGATCCGAATCCACTGTGGATGAAACACCCGAACGAATGCACTGATGAAGATTATAAAGAATTTTATCGTAAAGTATTTATGGATTACAAGGAACCACTGTTCTGGATTCATCTGAACATGGACTACCCGTTCAACCTGAAAGGTATTCTGTATTTCCCGAAGATAAATACAGAGTATGATTCCATTGAAGGAACCATCAAATTATATAACAACCAGGTATTTATCGCGGACAACATCAAAGAGGTAATTCCGGAATTCCTGCTTCTTCTGAAGGGTGTGATCGATTGTCCGGATCTGCCGCTGAATGTTTCCAGAAGTGCACTTCAGAATGATGGATTTGTTCAGAAGATTTCTGAATATATTTCCAAGAAGGTCGCTGACAAGCTGACCGGTATGTGCAAGACGGATCGTGAGTCTTATGAGAAATACTGGGATGATATCAGCCCGTTCATCAAATTCGGCTGCATCAAAGACAGCAAATTTGCTGAGAAACTGCATGATTATATCCTCTTTAAAGATATAGACAACAAGTATCTGACACTGAAAGACTGTATCGAACAGAATAAGAAAGTAAACACTGAAGAAAAGGCAGAAGATACCGAGAAGAAAGACGAAACCAAAGAACCAGAGAAAACCACGATCTTCTATGTAACAGATGCTGTACAGCAGAGTCAGTACATCAATATGTTCAGAGAAGCCGGAAAGAATGCAGTGATCCTTTCTCATAACATTGATACGACATTTATTTCTCATCTGGAGCAGAAAGATCAGACGATCCAGTTCAAGAGAATTGATGCTGATGTAACGGAAGAACTGAAAGGAGAGGACGCAGCTGACGAAGAAACAGCAAAAACTCTGACAGAACTTTTCCGTAAGAGCCTTGGCATGGATAAGCTGGAAGTAAAGGTTGAGAATCTGAAAAATGAATCGGTTGCTGCTATGATGACACTTTCTGAAGAAAGTCGTCGTATGCAGGATATGATGAAGATGTACAATATGTACGGCATGGATCCGAGTATGTTTGGTGGTCAGGAGACACTGGTGCTGAATGTAAGTCATCCACTTGTTAAATATCTTGCTGAGAATCAGAAATCTGCTCATGCAGAAATGATTTGCCAGCAGCTTTATGATCTGGCAATGCTGAGTCATAAACAGCTTTCACCGGATGAAATGACAAAATTTGTACAGAGAAGCAATGAAATTCTGATGCTTCTTACAAAATAAAAACATCAGATATATGCGTAATTTATAAAAATAAGAAACATGTAAGCAAAGATTATTATAAAGTTCCCAAATACGGTTTCAGAGACGGTATTTGGGAACTTTTTTCGACAAAAAATCAATGCTTGACAACAAAAGGCAAATCGAATATGCTGATGCGTACATGGTATTAAAAACAAAGGTTTTTAGTTGAAAAAAGTAGGGTTCTCTCTGAAAATGTCGTTTTTTCTCGAACTTGAACGAGTTTGGTATGCAAAAGAAAAATAGAAAGATTTTGTCGTATAATAATGACAAAACAGGAAAAGGCGGAGGGAGAGCACATGAGAAAAGTATATAGACTGATCAGACAGCTGGGTATGACTTCAAAATATAAAGGCTATTATTATGTGGCAGAAGCAGTGATGATGTCTATGGAGCTTCAGGATTATCCGATTAAGATTACAAAAGATATTTATCCACATCTGGCTAAGAAATTCAAATCAACACCGGTCAATATAGAACATGATATTCGCACAGTGATCAACGTCTGCTGGACAGCAAATAAGGAAACAATGGATCGGATAGCCGGTTATCCACTGAGATACAGACCAACGAACAGTGAGTTCGTAGATATGCTGGCATATTATCTGGTGCAGACAGAGTATGAAGAGGAAGAAGAACAAAATCCCCTGATAGGCGATCCGCAATTTAAAGCCTGTCAAAATTTATCTGGCGGGATCTGAAATAATCAGTAATAAAGGAATCCCAGATAAATTCCGGTGATTTGTCCAGAAGAAAGCCGTCTGAGGAAATTCCGGATGTACAGAACAATTCATGGTTTTTGTACTGTAGATTCAGATTCAGACCACGGATGGCAGGGTCAGTGATCACATCGGAAAATGCAGGAAGAATCTGCGTTAACTGAGAGGAATTTAACTGAAATGTAATTCGAAAATGCAGAGGCGGAAGCTTGCCTCGAATAATAGAGTAGCAATAAGATTTCAATTCTTTCCATGGACAGTAGAGAGCACTCTGAACGGAGGGCTGTTTACTGTCACTGTCAAAAAAATCTCTGTGGAGTGTCCCGTCAATCATAAAACTGCAAAAAGTTGTGATCGAAGCATCTACAAGAGAAAAATCGTCGAAAGTCTGGCCGATCAGAAGCTGATTCATAAAATTTTTAACGTCATTTATTTTGAGTACAAGCATTTTTTTTACTCCCCTGAATTAATGTAGCTTCTATTATAAATCAGAAAGAAAAAAAAGAATAGAGTTTTTCGAAAAAGTCTTTTCAAACATGTGGCTATATGTTAATATAGATGTGGTATTCGATACTACATATTATGGAAAAGAGGACGATATATTTGAGCTATAAAATTGTTATAGATAGTTGTGGGGAATTACTTGATGAATGGAAGCAGGATCCACGCTTTGAGTCAGTCGCTTTGATATTGAGCGTAGATGGTGTAAATATTATAGATGATGAAACATTTGATCAGGCCGATTTTTTGAAAAGGGTTGCAGAGTGTCCGGAATGTCCAAAATCTGCATGTCCGTCACCAGAGCGTTATATGCGTGCATTTGACTGTGAGGCAGAACATGTATATGCAGTAACACTTTCGGCAGAGTTGAGCGGATCGTACAACAGTGCTGTCCTTGGCAAAAATCTTCTGCAGGAAGATCATCCGGACAGACAGATTCACATCTTTAATTCGAAATCTGCATCAGTAGGTCAGACTCTGATTGCAATGAAAATTCAGGAGTGTGAAGAAGCCGGTTTTCCATTTGATAAAGTCATTGAGACGGTTGAGGAATATATTGAACAGCAGCATACGTTCTTTGTATTGGACAATCTGGAGACACTTCGTAAAAACGGAAGACTCAGCAAGGTGAAAGCGCTTGTGGCAAGTGCACTCAAGATCAAACCGGTCATGGGATCTACAGAAGAAGGTGCAATCTGTCAGCTTGATCAGGCAAGAGGAATGAACAAAGCACTGGTTAAGATGGCACAGATAATCGTGGAGAAGACTGCTGACAGCGGACAGAAGACTCTTGCAATTTCTCATTGCAATTGCCATGAAAGAGCAATTTTGTTAAAGAATGCGCTGGAAGAGCGGATGCCGATGAAAAAGATTGTGATTCTGGATACCGCAGGTGTCAGCAGCATGTATGCGAATGATGGCGGTGTGATCGTAGCGGTGTGAAGATCCTGTGAACAACGACTGTATAAGCGGTAAAGATGCTTCACTTTTTAATGATAGTGTGATATAATGGCAAAAGCATGAGCTTATACAGCAAAGGAGATTCTTGATATGAGTCAGAAGAAAGTAGATAACTACAGAGCAGGCAAGTATGGACGTTCCAAAGCCTCCAGAAAGGAAAGAATCATCGACAAACTGGAAATCCTTGCATGGATTGCTATCTGCGTTGCGATGGTTGGCTGGATCGGATTTTCTGCCTACGCTAAAATTGAAGCAAAAGAAGCATCTACAGTGACAGAGACAGTTATGGATACTTCAGCAATCGACAATTATGTTTCAGGCCTTTCGTCTGATGCAGAGTAAATGAGATAATAAAAAACCCCGGGAGTCCCGGGGCTTTTTATTTGAAGGTTATGAAACCTGAAGTATCAGATGTTAATTATAATTTTGTAACGTTAGCAGCCTGCATTCCGCGAGCGCCTTCTGTTAAATCATAAGTTACTGCCTGTCCTTCGTCCAGTGATTTGAATCCTTCACCATTGATTGCAGAAAAATGTACGAATACGTCAGCGCCATCCTCTCCTGTGATGAAGCCATAGCCTTTTTCTGCGTTGAACCATTTTACAGTTCCCTTGTTCATGATGTTACCTCCATAAAAATAAAAAGTTAAATGTCCATCTGACGAAAAAATCACCAGATTTTAGAGACTATATCGTTGGGTAATATATAATCTCTAAAAACTAGTGATTTTATATTAAGGTACTTTTCGTCTATGAATGAATTATAGACCGAGGGTATGAAAATGTCAAGGTCAATATGTAAAAAACACTTTATTAAATCGCCCTTTTCGTGTATGATATTGGTGATAATGTATATAAAATTATAGAATATAAATCATCAGGAGGAAGCAGTTATGATTAACAAGCTTATTGAAAAAATCCGTAAAACCAATGCACCGATCGTTGTAGGACTTGATCCGATGCTGAACTATATTCCGAAACATATTCAGGAAAAGGCATTTGTGGAGTTTGGTGAGACTCTGGAAGGAGCAGCAGAAGCAATCTGGCAGTTCAATAAAGGAATCGTTGATGCAACATATGATCTTATTCCCGCTGTGAAGCCGCAGATTGCCATGTATGAACAGTTTGGAATTCCGGGATTGCAGGCATACAAAAAGACTGTAGATTACTGCAAATCCAAAGATCTTGTTGTGATTGGTGATATCAAACGTGGTGATATCGGTTCTACATCCGCAGCGTATGCAGTCGGACATCTCGGACATGTACAGGTTGGTTCTAAGAAATATGCAGGATTTGATGAGGACTTTGCAACACTGAATCCATACATGGGATCTGACAGTATCAAACCGTTTATCGAAGTATGTAAAGAAGAAAATAAAGGTCTGTTTATTCTTGTTAAAACTTCTAATCCGTCCAGTGGAGAGTTCCAAGATCGCCTGATCGACGGACGTCCGCTGTACGAATGGGTTGGCGAAAAGGTTGCTGAGTGGGGAGAAGACCACATGGGTAAAGAATATAGTTATGTAGGTGCTGTAGTTGGCGCTACTTATCCGGAAATGGGCAAAGTGCTTCGTAAGCTGATGCCTAAGACGTTTATTCTTGTACCGGGATACGGTGCACAGGGGGGAAAAGGTGCTGACCTTGTTCATTTCTTCAATGAAGATGGACTCGGTGCAATCGTAAACTCTTCCAGAGGAATCATTGCTGCATACAAACAGGAGGCTTACGCAGAATTTGGTGAGCTCAATTATGCAGATGCATCCCGTAAGGCTGTAGAAGCGATGATCGCAGATATCGACGGCGCATTACAGAACCGTTAATTGAGGGCAGGAGGAGACAGATGAGTACAAAGACAAAAGAAAATCTGACTGTTGTCAGTCAGGAAGAAATAGGCAAAGATATTTTCAGCCTCTGGCTGCAGACAGATCAAATGGCACAGTATGCACGGCCGGGACAGTTCCTTTCTTTATATACAGGGAATTCCAGTAAATTACTTCCGAGACCGATCAGTATCTGTGAGATTGATAAAGAAACCAGCCGAATCCGTCTGGTTTACCGTGTGACCGGCAAAAATACCGGTACAGAAGCATTTTCAAAGATGCAGCCGGGTGACAAGATCGAAGCACTTGGACCGCTTGGAAATGGCTTTCCGCTCGAAGAAGCTGAAGGCAAAAAAGTATTTCTGATCGGCGGCGGTATCGGTATTCCTCCAATGCTGGAGACTGCTAAACAGTTAAATGCAAAGAAAACAGCTGTTCTCGGTTACAGAGATGAATTGTTCTTGAATGAAGAATTTGCAAAATATACAGATGTTTATGTTGCAACGGAAGACGGAAGCTCAGGAACAAAGGGGAATGTTCTGAATGCAATTCAGGAAAAAGCGCTGGAAGCAGATGTGATCTTTGCCTGCGGACCGACTCCGATGCTTCGTGCATTGAAGGAATATGCAGCTGCAAATCATATTACTTGCTGGATTTCCATGGAAGAAAGAATGGCATGTGGAATTGGTGCATGTCTGGCATGCGTCTGCAAATCAAAAGACATCGATGCGCATTCTCAGGTACATAACAAACGTGTCTGCAAGGACGGACCGGTATTCTTAAGTACGGAGGTGGAGTTATGATCAATACAAAGGTAACTCTTGCAGGAGTTGAATTAAAAAATCCTGTAATGACTGCTTCCGGTACATTTGGTTCCGGAGCCGAATACAGTGAGTTTGTAGATCTGAACAAACTTGGCGGTGTTGTGACAAAAGGTGTTGCAAATGTGCCGTGGCCGGGTAATCCCACACCAAGGGTGACAGAGACAGCCAGCGGTATGTTGAATGCTATTGGACTTCAGAATCCGGGAATTGATCTTTTCTGCAAAAGAGACATCCCGTTTTTGAAACAGTACGATACAAAGATTATCGTTAATGTATGTGGGAAAAGCACTGAAGATTACTGTGAAGTGGTGGAAAGACTGGCAGATGAACCGGTAGATCTTCTGGAGATCAATGTATCCTGTCCAAATGTCAAAGAAGGCGGAATTGCCTTTGGGCAGAATCCGCATGCGCTTGAAGCAATCACAAAAGAAGTTAAGAAATATGCAAAACAGCCGATCATTATGAAACTCAGTCCGAATGTAACTGATATTACAGAGATGGCGAAGGCAGCAGAAGCTGGTGGTGCGGATATTTTATCCCTGATCAATACGCTGACCGGTATGAAGATTGACATTTACAGAAGAACATTTGCACTTGCAAATAAGACCGGAGGTATGTCCGGCCCGGCAGTGAAACCAGTTGCTGTCCGTATGGTTTATCAGGTGGCACAGGCAGTTGGCCTTCCGATTATCGGAATGGGAGGTATTGCAACAGCAGAGGATGCGCTCGAGTTTATTATGGCCGGTGCGACTGCGGTTTCTGTAGGTACTGCGAATTTCTTTAATCCTTATGCGACGGTTGAAATTGCAGAAGGAATTGAGAAGTTTATGGTACAGCAGAAGGTTGAAGATATTAGCCAGATTATTGGGATTGTGAAGTAAATAAAAACAGACGAAAAATAAGAGAATTGAGAAGTATATAAGACAGCAGGCAAAGCGGAAAAGCTTTTTCTGCTGTCTTGTAATGAGAAAGGAAATAGATTGAGCAAAGACAGGACAAATGATATGACAGTCGGAAACCCGGTAAGACTGATTATTCAGTTTATGATACCGATGTTTCTCGGCAATGTTTTTCAGCAGTTTTATAATATAGTAGATTCTATTGTTGCGGGGCAGTTTATCGGAGTAGATGCACTTGCGGCAATTGGAAGTACCGGATCTTTGATGTTTTTTGTGACGGGGTGGCTGAATGGCCTGAGCAGTGGTTTTGCTATTATCGTTGCGCAGAGATTTGGCGCAAAAAAATACGAAGATATGAGACATTTTGTGGCAATGTCAATCTATCTGATGATGGGGTTTGCGGTGGCAATGACCATTGGATTTCTTGTGTTTAATATTCCAATCTTACGATTGATGAATTCACCAGCAGAACTTATGGATGATGTTGCCGGATATATGGGAATTATTTATGCGGGACTTCTTGTAACTGCAGCGTATAATACTTTGGCTGCATTTTTACGTGCCCTTGGTGATTCTAAATCTCCGTTGTATTTTCTGGTTATTTCAGCAGGAATCAACGTTGTACTTGATGTTGTATTGATTCGTTTTGCCGGAATGGGGGTAGAAGGCTGTGCATATGCGACAGTCATCGCGCAGGCCGTTTCTGCAATTTGTTGTCTCATATATATTATAAAGCGTTATCCGATTCTTCACCTGAAAAAGGAAAATTTCAGACTTCAACAGGGCAGTTTTGGAAGACTTCTTTCACTTGGAATACCAATGGGACTGCAGTTTTCTATTACTGCAATTGGTACGATTATTGTGCAGAGTGCGGTAAATATTTATGGAGCAACATATATGGCCGGTTTTTCGGCTGCAGGTAAGATACAGAATATCATTGGCATGGTTGCTGTTTCCATGGGAGCTACTATTGCAACTTATGTCGGTCAGAATCGTGGTGCAGATCGGATGGATCGTGTAAAACAGGGAGTAAAATATTCCTGGATCATGCTTCTGATCTGGAGTGGGATTGAAATGTTATTGGTTTACTTTGGCGGAAAATATTTTACTTATCTCTTTATCAGCCCATCACAGACAGACGTTATACAGGTTTCTGTAACATATTTCCGTACAGTTTTCTGGGCATATCCGTTTCTGTGTACAATTTTTGTCTTTCGAAATGCTCTTCAGGGAATGGGGTATGGACTAGTTCCTATGCTCGGAGGTGTATTTGAACTGGTAGCGAGAGCAGCAATTGTGTTACTGGTTGCAGGACGGACCAGCTTTGCCGGAGTTTGTCTTGCGGATCCGATGGCATGGATCGCTGCGCTTATTCCGCTGATTCCGTACTATTTTTATGTTATGAAATATAGACAAAATAGAGCTTATAATATAAAATAATTACAGTTACATTGAAAGGACAGGAGGAAACACGATGAAGAAAATTCGTATGTTTTTGCTGATAATAGCAGCGATGCTTGTAGCACAGATGTACGAGCCGGCGGCTATCTGTGAAGTACAGGCGGCAACAAAAACAACAGCAAAGAAGAATGTAAGGGTGAATGGTCTTTATAAAGGCAAATATAACTACTGCTATTACCAACATGGCAGGAAAGTCAGAAATGCATGGAAGACTGTTAACAGAAAGAAATATTATTTTGGAAGAGACGGATATGCTTACAGAGGAAGCTGTGATGTAAATGGTATCCGTTATATGTTTCGCTCGGACAGATCACTCTATACCAGAACGAGGTCAGGGTTTGTCACGATTGGAAAATACAGATATTATCTGTATAACAATGGAAGACTTCGTACGGGATGGTTCCGGTCAGGCGGCTATGTTTTTTATGCCAATGACAGAGGAATAATCGTTCGGAATGCAACTTATGATGGCGTTCGATTTGACAGGTATGGACGTACGAGAATGACGGATTCTTTACGGCTTAAACTGACTGCAAAGAATATCATCAGTTCAGTCACAAACAGTGGGATGTCAAGAGGAGAAAAATTGAGAGCCTGCTATAATTATCTGGCATATGGCCATCATTTCTACTATTACGTGTGGGCAGATCCTGATATCAATGCAAGGAACTGGTGGATCGGCTGTGCACAGAAAATGTTTGACCAGAAAAGAGGAAACTGTTATGGATTTGCATGTACATTTGCCGCACTTGCAAAGGAACTGGGATATGATCCTTATGTGATCTGTGGCAGAGTTCCTGGAAGCAGAGACCAGGCGGCCGATGGTTATACGCGGCATGGATGGGTTTTGATCAATGGACTGCATTATGACGCAGAGGGAGCATTTGCCGGCTGGGGTGGATGCTTTGGCACCAGCAGTTTTACGACTGCTTATCAGGTTCAGAAAATCGTACGGTTTAAGTACTGATTTTGAAAAATATCAAAAATGAATGGAGGAGTCATATGAAAAAGAAAAAAGGTTGTATTTTATTGTTGATGGCATTATTCTGCTGTATTCTGTTTACAACATCTGCACAGGCTGCAGTCAGGAAAAACCGATTTGTAAAAAGCAGTTACGGAAATGTTTATTATTACAATGCGCAGGGCAAGCGAGTAAAAGGTCTTGTAACAATCAGAGGCAGAAAGTACTACTTTGATTCAAGAGGCGTTCAGAGAAACGGCTGGCGTTATATCAGAGGAAGATATTATTACTTCCGCCAGACAAGCGGCGCTGGTGCATATATGCTGAAATCTACGAAAGTAAATTCTATCAGTTTGCGGAGAAATGGAAGTGCATACTACAACAGTCAGCAGCTCCGAAAACTTAAACTGATGGTTCTGGCCAGCTCCGAAGTGGACAGATGCACAAATAACAAAATGACGAAAGCACAAAAGCTCAGAGCAGCTTTCAAAAGGGCAGTATCCTATGGGTATGGTGCTGATACAAACTTTTACAGTGCTTCTGACTGGGATATACATTATGGTGAAATTATGCTTTACAGAAAAAGAGCAGACTGTTTCGGATTTGGCTGCGCATTTGCATATCTTGCAAATGCAGTAGGATACAGGGCATATGCAGTATCTTCCGGAGGCCATGGATGGGCAGAGGTTGATGGCAGAGTCTATGATCCGGACTGGGCAAAAGTGACTGGAAAAATAAATCTGTACTGTGGTATGAATTATAATGTGACAGGACCGGGAATCCCATATTATAAAGGAAACCGGTTATATGTAAAGAGAATATAAGTATGATAAAGAGCATTCCTGCGGAAGTTGTTATTTTCGCAGGAATGTGTTAAAATGAGCCAATATGGAGGATAAAACTATGGAACAGTACAAACAGGAATTTATTGAATTTATGGTTGACAGCCAGGTGCTTAAATTTGGCGAATTTACATTGAAAAGCGGAAGAAAATCTCCGTTCTTTATGAATGCCGGCGGATATGTGACCGGATCTCAGTTAAAAAAACTTGGCGAATATTATGCAAAAGCAATCCACGCAAAATATGGTGATGATTTTGACGTACTCTTCGGACCGGCATATAAGGGTATTCCGCTCAGTGTTGTAACTGCAATCGCATTCAGCGAACTGTACGGAAAAGAAATTCGTTATTGCTCTGACCGTAAAGAAGAAAAGGATCATGGTGCAGATAAGGGAAGTTTCCTTGGAAGCAAGCTGAAAGACGGTGATCGTGTTGTCATGATCGAGGATGTTACCACATCCGGTAAGTCCATGGAAGAAACCGTTCCGAAGGTAAAAGGTGCAGCAGATGTTGAAATCGTCGGTCTGATGGTATCTCTTGACCGTATGGAAGTTGGCAAGGGCGGTGTGAAATGCGCACTTGATGAAGTACACGATCTCTATGGATTTGAGACAAATGCGATCGTTACCATGGCAGAAGTCATTGAACATTTGTACAACAAAGAATACAAAGGACAGATCATTATTGACGATGAACTCAAGAAGGCAATTGATGCATATTACAGTCAGTATGGGGCAAAATAATACGATCTGCTCCGGTAAAATCAGAGAGTCAGTTATATGAGGAGGCTTTGCCGTGAACGAAAAAATATATAAAACGATGAGCAGAACAGGAGCATGCAGCATTGCAGTAGGAATCGTTACACTGGTTACCGGTATTACTGCAGGTGTTTTGATGATCGTCAGTGGAAGCAGACTGTTAAAAAGAAAATCAGATATTCTGATCTGATGCCGGGCAGGGAGAAACATTGAAAGACAGTACAAAACGTAAAATAAAGCATATTGGTGTCATGCTTTTTCTTCTGTATGTGCTGCTGCTTGTATATTTTCTGTTCTTTTTCGAGGAATACGGAAGAGTAGCAGCAGAAGAAAGGGCGTATCGATATAATCTGATCCCGTTTCTGGAGATTCGCAGATTCTGGATATACAGAGAACAGCTTGGCATGCTGGCGGTAGTTTCCAACATATTTGGAAATGTGATCGGGTTTATTCCATATGGATTTATACTTCCGGTTATTGCACATAAATGCCGTAGCGGATTTTTTATTATATTGTCAGGATTTTCACTGAGTCTTGTGGTCGAGGTAGTACAGCTTGTGACAAAGGTAGGGTGTTTTGACGTGGATGATCTGATATTAAATACGCTTGGGGCGGCAATCGGTTATGGAATATTTGCTGTCTGTAATTACCTGAGGAGAAGACACTATGGCAAAAAGATATAGATATGCAATCATAAAGAAGAAAGAAGCAAAAAAAGGGAAGCTGTCAGTGGGACTGGCAATTGCTTCCCTGCTTCTGTTTGGGGCGGCAGTTGGCACTGCTTATGCACTCGAAGGCAGTTACGGATTTATTGTAGGAGGAATCTGTCTCTTTGCCACGCTGCTGTCTGTATATGGATTCCTGATGGGAATCGCAAGTTTTTCGGAAGAAAACTGTAACCACCGTACCAGCATTGTAGGAACGATTCTGAGCGGAGTTTTTCTTGTAGGCTGGCTGCTCTTTTTCCTGATGGGAGTTTAAATTATGATGGAACGATTAGAAAAACAGATGGAATTTATTCTGGAAGTGGATAAAGTAAAGAAAATTGTCCGACAGACGTATCTGTCAGATGCAAGCCGAAAGGAGAATGATGCAGAACATTCGTGGCATCTTGCACTGATGGCGGTTCTGCTGAAAGAATATTCGAATGAGGAGGTTGATCTTGCGAAGGTCATTCCGATGGTGCTGATCCACGACCTTGTGGAAATTGATGCAGGGGATACCTACGCATACGATGAAGCAGGAGCAGAGACGAAGCGGGAACGTGAAACGAAAGCAGCCGACCGGATCTTCGGATTGCTTCCAGGCGATCAGGGAACATGGTTTCGGGAGCTCTGGGAGGAATTTGAAGCATACGAAACAGCGGAGGCGAAATTTGCCCATGTTCTGGACAATGCACAGCCACTTCTTCTCAATGATGCATCAAACGGACGAAGCTGGGCAGAACATGGCGTGCACAAAAGTCAGATTTACAAAAGAAATGAGCATACTTCCGAGGGTTCGAGGGAAATCTGGGAGTATATGAAAAAGCTGGTAGATAAGCATATTCAGCTTGGACATGTGATTGATGACTGAGAATAAAGGAGAAAATAAATTGGACGAATTGCTGAAAGAGAGATATGGACTCGCAAAAGGCAGACTTTCGGAAATCTGTACAGAAACAGTGGTGGAAGAGAACTTTCTGGACTTTTTTCACAAAGAGGCTGCTTTTCTTTTAAAGACAGGTGAGATCCTGGAAAGAGATCAGAAAGATTTTTCCATGGTGGAACTTCAGAGCGAAAACAGCAGCCTTTATGAAGAACTTTTTCCGGAAAATTACGGACAATGCTATGGGAATCCTGCATATGCAGCCCGGAAACTTGGAGAATACGGGAAAGCCTTTTCTTTTCTTTATACAGAACTGAGGGGTACGATTGCCTATGCATATGAAAAAAAATACTGGGATTATACCGTTGCGGTAGAATTATTTCTGGAAATATATGCTGCATTTGAAGGTGAAGAAAAGCCCTCTGTAAAAAGTACAGAGGATATTTTGCGCTCCTATGTCAATGATTATTGCCAGGATATGATGGAACAACGAATCGCAGAGGGTGTAGATACGTCGCTTGATTTTGCTGTACGCATCATTATGGATTCTGACCTTACCGATTTGCGTTACCTGTATCAGTATGGAGAATATATTTCTGTAAATGAGACAGGAGTGGCAGAATTTTTGAACAGACTCTCCGAAGAACAGATCAACAATATGGCAAGAACTTATACAGAGGGATACCGCATCGGATTTATCAATGGAAGAAAAGATATCACGAAGAAAAAATCAGTCAATATCCGATATAATCTTGGATTTGAGAGAATGGTCCGTGCAGCAATCATTCAATTCCGTGAGATGGGACTGGAACCGGTGATATACCGTCATGCGACACATGCAGTCAATAAGAGAGGTACTGCTCGCATTGGCTTTACCGGAGGAAATCCGAATCCACAGTTTGACTATGATCACAGGCAGGATCAGGCTCTGTTTATGGACAGCGATTTTGTACAGCGCAAACTGCGCTCCATGCAGAATGCCTATGAGACGTATAAGAATCAGGCGGCTGTCCACGGAGGACCGGCATGCATTGAAACATTTGGTGAAGAACCGTTTTCACCTGTAACGACACCGGAAGCATGGGCTTTGACGGAAACACAGCAGAAACTGCAGGTTGAGCTTGATAATGAATCCGGTCAGATCGTGAACCGCTATATAAAGGGTGATGAGAGAAGCTTTACGATCATTGCTTATCCGGTGCCGGAGATTGGGGCGGATTTCCCGGAGATCTTTGAAGAGATCGTAAAAATCAATACACTGGATTATAAACTGTACGAGCGGATCCAGCAGACGATCATAGAGACGCTGGATACCTGTCAGTGGGTAGAAATTAAGGGAAAAGATGATAATGAGACTGATTTGATCATTCATCTGCATGAACTTGACGATATCAAAAAACAGACAAATTTTGAAAACTGTGTGGCAGATGTGAATATTCCGGTGGGGGAAGTGTTTACGTCCCCTGTTCTCGCAGGAACCGGCGGAATCCTTCATGTAAAGAAGGTTTATCTGAACGGACTGCAGTTTAAAGACCTGAGACTTGTGTTTGACTGTGGTCAGGTGATCGATTACTCCTGTGCGAATTTTGAAACGGAAGAAGAAAACCGTGCTTATATTGAGGATAATATTCTTCATCATCATCCGAAGATTCCGATGGGGGAATTTGCAATCGGCACAAACACAACTGCATATATGGCAGCCGAAAAGTACGGCATTGCCGACAAACTTCCGATCCTGATCGCAGAAAAAATGGGCCCGCATTTTGCTGTGGGAGATACCTGTTACAGTTGGGCGGAGGACACACCGGTGTTCAATCCGGACGGAAGAGAGATTATCGCGAGAGACAATGAAATTTCCATTCTGCGAAAAGAAGACATCAGTCTGGCGTATTATGGATGCCATACAGATATCACGATTCCTTATGAAGAGCTGGGAAGTATCCGTGTGATTGACGAAGATGGAGAAGGTGTTTCTATTATTGAAAACGGTCGTTTTGTTCTGCAGGGAACCGAAGAATTGAATATTCCTTTTGACCGGTAAAGGCAGATTTTTTCTGGCGGGTGAACTTTTTATACAAAAAGAGTTTGCTCGCCAAAATATTTCTTTTCTGTAATTTTGTTGACACAATTTTAGAATCTTAGTAGAATCAACCTGAGATGTAAGAAAAAACGAGGAGGCCACCAACCAATGAAAAAAGTAGGAATTGTAATGGGAAGCGACTCAGATATGCCGGTTATGAGTAAGGCAGCGGCAATTCTTGACAAGCTGGGCGTTGAATACGAAATGAAAATTATTTCTGCACACAGAGAACCGGATGTGTTCTTTGAATATGCAAAAACAGCAGAAGAAAAGGGATTCAAGGTAATTATTGCAGGAGCGGGGATGGCAGCACATCTTCCGGGAATGTGCGCAGCAATCTTTCCGATGCCGGTAATCGGTATTCCGATGCATACCACTTCTCTTGGAGGAAGAGATTCTCTGTATTCAATCGTACAGATGCCGTCAGGTATTCCGGTAGCAACTGTAGCTATCAACGGCGGTGCAAATGCAGGACTTCTTGCAGCGAAGATCCTTGCAACATCAGATCCGGAACTTCTTGATAGATTGAAAGCATACAGTCAGGAACTGAAAGAACAGGTTGAGGCAAAAGATGCCAGATTACAGGAAGTCGGATATCAGGCTTACTAATTAAAAAAGGTGGAGGACCAGAAGAGTATGGATTACAAAAAAGCAGGTGTGGATATTGAAGCAGGCTACAGATCAGTAGAGTTAATGAAGAAACATATTGCAAAGACTATGAGACCGGAAGTTCTGGGAGGAATCGGTGGATTCTCCGGTGCATTTTCCATGAATGCATTTAAAGATATGGAAGAACCGACACTGGTATCAGGAACTGACGGATGTGGTACGAAAGTAAAACTTGCTATGCTTATGGACAAACATGACACCATCGGAATTGATGCGGTAGCTATGTGTGTGAATGATATTGCATGTGCAGGCGCTGAACCGTTATTTTTCTTGGACTATATTGCATGCGGTAAAAACTATCCGGAAAAAATCGCTGAGATTGTAAGCGGTGTGGCTGAGGGATGTGTACAGTCCGGAGCAGCTCTGATCGGTGGTGAGACTGCAGAACATCCGGGGCTTATGCCGGAAGATGAATATGATCTGGCTGGATTTGCTGTAGGGGTGATTGATAAGAAAGACCTTCTTACCGGTAAAGAACTGAAGGCAGGAGATGTCCTGATCGGTATGGCGTCTACAGGTGTTCACAGCAATGGATTTTCACTTGTCCGTAAAGTTTTTGAGATGACAAAAGAATCTCTGGATACATATTATGAAGAACTGGGAACAACTCTTGGCGAGGCACTGATCGCTCCGACAAGAATTTATGTGAAAGCACTTAAGAGCATCAAGGATGCAGGTGTACGCATTCATGCATGCAGCCATATCACAGGCGGCGGATTTTATGAAAATGTTCCGCGTATGCTGAATGAGGGAACAAGAGCCATTATTGAAAAAGACAGCTATCCGGTACTTCCGATTTTTGACCTCCTTGCAAAGACGGGTAATATCGAAGAAAAAATGATGTACAATACATTTAACATGGGACTTGGTATGGTTCTGGCAGTGGACCCGTCGGATGTTGACAAGACTATGGCAGCTATTCGCGAAGCAGGCGATACACCATATGTTGTAGGCCGTATTGAGGACGGAGAAAAGGGAGTAACCTTATGTTAAGAGTCGGGGTTCTGGTATCAGGAGGAGGAACGAATCTGCAGGCAATCATGGATGCTGTTGACAGCGGAAAGATCACCAATGCAGAAATCAGTCTGGTAGTCAGTAACAATCCAGGTGCATATGCATTAAATCGCGCAGAGAGCCGGGGCATCCCGGCTAAGTGCATTTCTCCGAAAACCTTCGAAAACAGAGAAGAATTTCATAAAGCACTTTTACTGGAATTACAGGAAAATAAAATAGACCTTGTGGTGCTGGCAGGTTTCCTTGTTGCCATTCCACCGATGATCGTGGAGGCTTATCCCAGCAGGATCATCAACATTCATCCATCCCTGATTCCGTCTTTTTGTGGCGTGGGATTTTATGGACTGCATGTGCATGAAGGTGTGCTTGCAAGAGGAGTAAAAGTCACGGGGGCAACCGTTCATTTTGTGGATACCGGGACAGATACAGGTCCGATCATTCTTCAGAAAGCAGTAGAAGTACGTCAGGGAGATACACCTGAGGTGCTTCAACGTCGTGTCATGGAAGAAGCGGAGTGGAAGATTCTTCCAAAAGCAATCGATCTGATTGCAAATAATAAGGTGTCCGTACAGAATGGAAAAGTTTGTATTGAAAATGAATAAGGTCTTTGCTAAAGGAGGCAGATGAAACTCATGAAAGTATTGATTGTTGGAAGTGGTGGAAGAGAGCATGCAATCGCATGGAGTGTTGCAAAAAGCCCGAAGGTTGACAAAATTTACTGTGCACCGGGAAATGCCGGAATTTCTGAATATGCAGAGTGTGTGCCGATTGGTGCTATGGAATTTGAAAAACTTGCTGATTTTGCAGGAGAACATGATGTAGATCTGACGATTATCGGTATGGATGATCCGCTGGTGGGTGGAGTTGTAGATGTCTTTGAGGCGCGCGGACTGAAAGTATTCGGACCGCGTAAAAATGCTGCAATTCTGGAAGGCTCTAAGGCATTTTCAAAAGATCTGATGAAAAAGTATGGAATTCCGACAGCTGGATATGAAAATTTTGATGATCCGCAGAAAGCGTTGGAATATTTACATACACAGGCAAAATTTCCGATCGTCCTCAAGGCAGATGGTCTTGCACTCGGAAAAGGCGTTCTGATCTGTAATACACTGGAAGAGGCAGAAGCCGGTGTCAAAGAAATCATGGAAGATAAAAAATTCGGCAGTGCCGGAAATACCATGGTCATCGAAGAATTTATGACCGGGCGTGAAGTATCTGTACTTTCTTTTGTAGATGGCAAAACAATCCGCACCATGACATCCGCACAGGATCACAAACGTGCAAAGGATGGTGATAAAGGATTAAATACAGGAGGCATGGGAACCTTTTCGCCAAGCCCATTTTATACACAAGAAGTGGATGAATTCTGTAAAAAACATATTTATCAGGCAACGGTGGATGCTATGGCTGCAGAGGGACGTCCATTTGTAGGCATTATTTTCTTTGGACTGATGCTTACCGCAGAGGGGCCGAAGGTGCTGGAATACAATGCCAGATTCGGTGATCCGGAAGCGCAGGTTGTACTTCCTCGAATGAAGAACGATATTATAGAAGTTATGGAAGCCTGTGTCAATGGAACTCTTGATCAGGTAAATCTGGAATTTGAAGACAATGCGGCAGTCTGCGTCGTTCTGGCAAGCGAAGGTTATCCGGTAAAATATGAAAAAGGCATTCCGATGTATGGATTCGAAAATTTCAAAGATAAAGACGGATATTACTGTTTCCATGCAGGCACGAAGTTCCAGGACGGACAGATCGTGACAAACGGTGGCCGTGTACTTGGAATCACAGCAAAAGGAAAGACTCTGAAAGAAGCTCGAAAAAATGCATATGATGCAACGGAATGGATTCAGTTTGCAAATAAATATATGCGTCACGACATTGGCAAAGCCATTGATGAAGCGTAAGAATCGCATAAGATGGAGCTGAACAGTAACGCTGAATAGAAATCGGGATAGAAAAATCACCAAAAAGGTGTGCCATTTTTCGTGAAATATGGTATAATTGATATATATCATACAGAAGCGATAAATGAAAGGAAAACAAAATGGGTATTAGTGTAGAAGATGCAGTGAAGGAACTTCAGGCAAGGGAGACAGTATTTGTGGCTTATTCACAGGCAACGAAGCTTCCTTATGTGACCTGCGGAGAAGAAACATATAATGATCAGGTGTGGCTTTTTGCAGAAGAAGAGACATTAAAAGAATTCGGCAAGAAAAAATTAGAAGATAAAGTTCTTCTGATGGGCATGCGTTATGAGAAAAAGGATTTTCCGAGAATGTATGGCCTCCTGTTTTCAATCGATGCAAACACAGTAATCTGGAATAACGGAACGGATGAGATCGAACTTGATCTGGAGAAAATCGTCCGCAGACCGGATCTCAGTAAGATGGAGCCGGCTAAACGTCCGGTGCTGAATCCGTCATTACAGCTTTCTGGTATTTATTTTATGCAGGAACTTCGCCGTCCGGTCGAAAAGGAAGAGCATAAGAACCTGAGAGCACTGGAGGAGGAACTGATTGCAAACCTTAAGAAATCTCAGTTCCTTGTTGCAATGGAACGTAACGAAGAAGAACCAAAGAAGATCAATATCCCGTACCTGAAAAATAAAGAAGGTCAGATCTTACAGCCGGTATTTTCTGATATTATGGAATTTGAGAAATTTGCAAGAGGCAAAAAACTTCGTCTTGCGAAGCTTCCATTTGACAAACTTCCTACAGTTCTGATCGAACAGGCAGAGGCGCTGGTGATCAATCCGATGGGATTTAACCTGATTCTTAACAGAGACCAGCTCAAAAAAATTAACGGATAAAATATAAAATGTGTTTTTTGACAGGCAGCCGCAGGGCTGTCTGTTTTTATACTTGCAAAATTTTGATTTTGTGCTACCATATGTATAACATGAAAACTGTGAGGACTGTTATATAGTGTGACGGTTTTCATATACGAAAACAACAGGAGGTCGGGAATTTGGTCATAGAAATAGATTTTAACAGTGACGAGGCGATTTATGTACAGCTTATGAATCAGATAATCCTGGGGATCGCAACTTCCAGACTACAGGAGGGAGATCCACTTCCTTCCGTTCGACAGCTTGCAGATACGATCGGAATCAATATGCATACGGTAAATAAAGCGTATTCTCTGCTGAGGCAGGAGGGATTTGTGACGATTGACCGCAGACGTGGAGCAATTATAGCAGTCGATGAAAATAAAATCAAAGCCATGGAAGAAATGAAAGAGAATCTTATCGTTGCACTTGCAAAAGGCTGTTGCAGAAATGTCAGCAGAGAAGAAGTACATCGTCTGATTGATGAAATTTATGATGAATATGGAATTGATTAAAATCATCTGAAAATATGTGAAGACAGCAGTCCCGTTCCATGCGGGCAGACAGGAGGAGCGAACTATGCAGGACAGATTTACCAGACAGGCGTTGCAGGCATTGAAACTGGCAAAAGCCACCGCACAGTCATGGAAACATTCATATATAGGCACAGAACATATACTTGCCGGGTTGCTGAAGGAAAAAGAAGGCACTGCCGGAAGAATTCTGGAAGAATTTGGAGTTGCAGAAGAGGCACTTGAGAAGCTGATCAATAAGCTGATTGCGCCATCAGCGGAAATATTGGTGGCAGAGAGGACACCGGTATACAGTCCGCGCGCGCGTAAGCTGGTTGAACTTGCAGTCCATGAAGCAGAAAATCAGCATGAAAATGAAGCAGGTACAGAGCATCTCTTACTTGCAATGCTGAAAGAAACGGATTGTGTGGCAACCAGACTTTTATATACAATGGGTGTTAATATTCAGAAATTATATACGGCACTTTTAAATGCTATGGGAATCGAAAATCCGGTGATGGCGGAAGAACTTCAAAATACAAAAACGAAAGGACAGAAAGGCTCGGCAACACCGACACTGGATCAGTACAGCCGTGATCTGACTGTGATGGCGGCAGAGGGAAGACTGGACCCGGTGTTGGGCCGTGACAAAGAAATCATAAGACTCATCCAGATACTCAGCCGCAGAAGCAAAAACAATCCGTGCCTGGTTGGAGAACCAGGCGTAGGTAAGACTGCAATCGTAGAAGGACTTGCACAGAAAATCGTGAACGGAATGGTTCCGGATTCTGTAAAAGATAAGCGTGTAGTTGTACTGGACATGTCCGGAATGGTGGCGGGCAGCAAGTACCGTGGTGAATTTGAAGAACGAATCCGTAATGTGATCGATGAAGTGCGAGCAAATAAAGGCATTCTTTTATTTATCGATGAACTGCATACGATTATCGGAGCTGGTGGTGCGGAAGGGGCATTGGATGCATCCAATATTCTGAAACCATCTCTGTCCAGAGGAGAAATCCAGCTTATCGGAGCAACGACGCAGGAAGAATATCGCAGGTATATTGAAAAGGATGCTGCGCTGGAACGGCGTTTTCAGCCGGTTACGGTGGAGGAACCGACGGAGCAGGAGACTCTGGAGATTCTGAAAGGGCTTCGCCCATATTATGAAAAACATCATGGTGTGACGATTGAGGATGAAGCGTTGGAAGCAGCGGTAAAAATGTCTGTCCGTTATATCAACGATCGTTTTTTGCCGGATAAAGCAATTGACATAATTGATGAAGCAGCGTCCAAAGTTCAGCTTGGCGGCTATCGTTCCGTGCCGGAAATCGATCAGTTTGAGGCTGAAATACGAGAAATTTTGCAGCAGAAAGAACTGGCGATCAAAAAAGCAGATCTTTCCATGGCGAAAGAGCTTCAGCAGCGTCAGAATGAAATAGAAGAACAGATTCAGTCCTGTAAAGCTAAAGAAGAACGCAGAAATAAGCGCAAACATCTGACAGTGACCGAAAATTCTGTGGCAGATATTGTTTCAGACTGGACAAAGATTCCGGTTAAGAAACTGACCGATGGGGAGACAAAACGCCTTGCTGCACTTGAAAAAGAACTTCACAAACGTGTGATCGGTCAGGATGAGGCAGTGAAAGCTGTTGCGCAGGCAGTTAAGCGAGGAAGAGTAGGTCTGAAAGATCCACACCGTCCGATTGGTTCATTTCTGTTCCTCGGACCAACGGGTGTCGGTAAGACAGAACTTTCCAAAGCACTGGCAGAAGCGGTGTTTGGCAGTGACCAGGCAATGATCCGTGTGGATATGTCGGAATATATGGAGAAACACAGTGTGTCCAAACTGATTGGATCTCCTCCGGGATATGTTGGTTATGACGAAGGCGGACAGCTCAGTGAAAAGGTGCGCAGAAATCCATACAGTGTTCTCCTTTTTGATGAGATTGAGAAAGCGCACCCGGATGTATTTAACATTCTGCTTCAGGTACTCGATGACGGACATATTACCGATGCGCATGGACGAAAAGTTGATTTTAAACAGACAATCATCATCATGACATCAAATGTAGGTGCACAGGCGATCATTGAACCGAAGAAACTCGGATTTATGTCAGAAAAAGATGATAAGCAGGATTATGAGCGAATGAAATCCGGAGTCATGGAAGAAGTAAGACGCCTTTTTAAACCGGAATTTCTGAATCGTATTGATGAGATTATGGTATTCCATCCGCTGAAGAAGCCGGAAATCAAAAAGATTGTGAATATTCTTCTTAAGAACCTCGAGAAACGTTGTGAGGAACAACTTGGAATTGAGCTTAAGATTTCAGAATCCGTCAAAGACTATCTTGCAGAATCAGGATTTGACAGTAAATACGGTGCACGTCCGCTTAGAAGAGCAATACAGAACAGGCTGGAAGATCCGATGGCAAATAAGATCCTGGATGGCGGGATAAAGACAGGAGATACTGTAAAGATTCAGCTCCTGAAAAAAGAAATTCATTTTGTCCCGGTCAGAGAAGAAAAAGAGACAAAAGCCAAATCTAAAAAAGATGTTAAATCTTGACCGTAATACTGGTCAAAAAAAGTGCGAAATGTTATAATAACATAACCGAAATATCTGTGACAGTTGGAACATTGTCACAACGAAATACAGATATCTAAGGACTAAAACACAACAGAAAGTCTTAGGGAGGACATAAGATCATGGCAGTAGTAAAAGAACTGATCCGTACAGAAGAAAATGGAGGAATCAGCTTTGGCAATTATGAGTTGCCGGCAAAATCAAAAGTATCTGATTTTCCATATCAGGGAGATGTTTATAAAGTTAAGACATTTAAAGAGATCACCAAACTGGAACGTAATGGAATGTTTGTATATGAGTCCGTACCGGGAACAGCCGTATTTTCTCTGAAACAGGATGGTTCCAGCATGGAATTTGAAGTAGAAGGTGCTGAGGATGCACAGATTACCGTTGAAATGGAAGCAGATACAGAGTACAGCGTTTCCATCAATGGAGAAGATGCCGGAAAGATGCAGACAAATCTTGGCGGCAAGCTTTCTTTCAGCGTAGAGCTGGGCGGAGATGCAGCGGTAGCAGTTAAGGTTGAAAAATGTTAAAAAATAAAAAGATCGTTTATTTTTGTCAGGAATGTGGATATGAATCGTCAAAATGGATGGGACAGTGTCCGGGCTGCCGGGCATGGAACACATTTGTAGAAGAAACAGTTTCCGCAAAAAAGACTTCTTCTGTGGGTAGTGGTTTGAAGAGCAGTTCCAGAAGAGCTGAGCCGGTGGTATTGAAAGATATTCGCCTTTCGGAAGATGAACGGCGGCTGACAAAGATAGGAGAGCTTGACAGAGTGCTCGGGGGCGGTGTCGTTCCTGGCTCTCTTGTATTAGTGGGTGGAGATCCGGGAATCGGAAAATCCACCCTTCTTTTACAGGTGTGCAGAAATCTTGCGCTGTCAGGCAATTCTGTTTTGTATATTTCCGGTGAGGAATCTTTGCGTCAGATCAAGCTGCGTGCGGAAAGAATCGGCGAGTTTAATGAGAATCTTCAATTGTTATGTGAAACAAATCTGGAAACCATAAAAGAAGTGATTGAGCGCAAAAAACCGTCTATGGTTGTGATTGATTCTATCCAGACAATGTTCCATGAGGATATCAGTTCTGCACCGGGCAGCGTTTCGCAGGTGAGAGAATCTACCAATGTTCTGATGCAGATCGCAAAGGGACAAGGGGTCTCTATTTTTATTGTCGGACACGTGACAAAGGAAGGAAATGTTGCCGGTCCGAGAGTATTGGAACATATGGTAGATACGGTACTTTATTTTGAAGGGGACCGTCATGCATCGTATCGTATCTTGCGTGCGGTGAAGAACCGTTTTGGCTCGACAAATGAGATTGGTGTTTTTGAAATGCGAAATACGGGTCTTGAAGAAGTCAAAAATCCGTCAGAATTTATGCTGAATGGAAAGCCAAACGGAACTTCCGGTTCGATTGTGGCGTGTTCAATGGAAGGGACGCGTCCGATTCTTGTTGAAATTCAGGCGTTGGTATGTCAGAGCAATTTTGGAATACCGAGAAGAACTGCGGTAGGTACAGACTTTAATCGTGTGAATCTTCTGATGGCGGTGCTTGAGAAAAAGGTAGGAATCCATTTGGCTGCGTGTGATGCTTATGTAAATATTGCCGGTGGTATGAAGATGACAGAGCCTGCAATCGATCTGGGGATTTCTCTTGCAGTTGTATCAAGCTGTAAGGATATCATCATTCCGGATTCTGTGATTGCGTTTGGGGAAGTCGGACTCAGCGGTGAGGTGCGTGCTGTCAGTATGGCGGGGCAGCGTGTTGCAGAAGCGAAAAAACTGGGCTTTGATACTGTGATCCTGCCGGAAGTCTGCAAATCATCTGTGGGGAAGGTCACGGGCGTGAATCTGATCTACGTATCCTGGATTCAGGAGGCAATCCGATTTATTATGAAAAATAATTAAAAAATCTAAAAAAGGTGTTGACAGCCCAGTTGGAAAGTGTTATTCTAACTGAGCTGTCACGAAGAATTGTTTCTTCTGAATAAACAATTTGAAAAGTTTTGAAAAAAGCGAAAAAAGTTGTTGACAATCCAATGAGGATGTGATAGAGTAAACGAGTCGCCTGAGAGCGACGCACAAACATCAAAAAAGCTTCGAAAAAAACTTGAAAAAAGTGCTTGACAAGCTTCGGTGGATGTGATAAAGTAAACAAGCTGTCTGAGAGACGGCGAGTTAAGAACCTTGATAACTAAACAGTGAAACACATACGATTCTCGAAAATTCTTTAACG